>Ga0209395_1007871_pt1 | contig 11053 bp, 12 predicted proteins | sample GOMGulsemesocosm_3_FD_184635 | JGI IMG/M metagenome (GOLD analysis project Ga0209395, IMG submission 184635) | Methane-oxidizing microbial communities from mesocosms in the Gulf of Mexico - GOM9D Gulf of Mexico (SPAdes) (version 2) | ecosystem: Environmental > Aquatic > Marine > Cold seeps... | reverse complement strand
CCATTTCAGAGCGATCTTTAACTTTAGGTTTTTCTTCACCGTAGCTTACTACTGATACTTGCTCAGCCATAACACCCATATTTTCTAAATAGCTTACTACCGCTTTAGCACGACGCTCGCCTAAGGCGATATTGTACTCAGGCGTACCACGCTCATCAGCATGACCTTCAATTAATACTTTAACATCGCTATTAGCGCTTAAGAATTTAGCATGTGCATCTAAAACTGCAGCATAAGAATCGCTTACTGTTGATACATCAAAGTCAAAGTAAATAATATGTTCAGAGCGTAATTTTGCAAGCTCTTGTTGCTGTTGCTCTTTGATTTCAGCAGCTTTTTTAGCGGCTTGAACTTTCACGGCCTCTGCAGCGGCGGCTTCTTGTTGAGCGATAACTTCGGTATTAGTGCTTACCGAGCTTTCTTCACCCATATTATCATTAGAGCTACAAGCTGCTAGGGCTAAAAGAGGTAAAGCTATCGCAGCATTTTTTAGTGTTTTGTTTAAGCGCATGTTATTTTTCCTTAATTTTTCAAAAATAGTAATTTAAAATGTTCTGATTATTATCATTGGCAGAGCATCAATAATGTAATGCCAACGCCATTATTTTTTATCTATAAAAATGGTGACCAAGCAGGAGATTTAACTTGACCATCTAATGCTGGCAGTCGAGCTTTAAATCGCCCATCCACTGACACTAGCCCCAGCACTTGCCTATTATTATGCAAGGTTGAGTAAATTATCATGCCACCATTTGGCGACACACTCGGTGATTCATCTAAACGTGTTTTAGTTAGCACTTGAAATAAACCAGAGTCTAATTCTTGTTTAGCAAGACGGTACTGACCAAGTGTTCTATTAACCATAATTAGCTGTTTTCCATCTGGCGTAATCGAACCACCTAGGTTCAATTCACCGTCAAATGTCAAGCGCCTAACTTTACCATCGACTAAATTTACGCGATATAGCTGCGGTTTACCACCCCGTTCTGAACTAAATACTAAAGAATTTCCGTCATTTGCCCAACTTGGCTCAGTATCTATGGCACGATTTCTAGTAATACGTCGCAGTTTTTTAGTCGCTAGCGTCATCACATATAAATCGGGGTTACCATCTTTTGATAACACCATGGCCATTTTTTTACCATCAGGTGAAAATTTTGGCGCGCTATTAATTCCTTTAAAAGAACTGACGAGTTGTCGCTGACCGGTATATATATTCATGGAATGGATTTGGGCTTGACGGTTTTCAAACGACACATACGCCAACTGTTCGCCATCAGGATGCCATGAGGGTGACATTAAAGGTTCATTTGAGCTCAATAATACTTGCTCATTAAAACCATCATAATCCGCAAAGGCTAATTGATACGGATACTTACCTTGGTCACGCACAATAACATAAGCAATTTGCGTTAAGAATGCACCTTTACTACCGGTAAGCGATTCATAAACGGCATTACTAATGGTATGCGCATAGCGACGAAATTGCTCACTGGCGATATGTGCATTACCTTGGCTCAAAATATGGTCACGTGTTTGGACTAACTCACCATTACTTAACATTGAAGTTTGTCCGCCGGTAATTTGCCCACGAATCACATCAACCAGTTGATAACCAACTTGGTATTGGTTTAACGCTATTTCTTGTATTTCGCCAATTAATACCGCCTCAACGCCAATGTTTGCCCAAGCACTGTAATCAATACTACTTGCTGAGGTTGGCATTTGCGGGAATTTATCCGCAGCCACCGGGCTAAATTTACCACTACGTAATAAATCATCACTGATCACATTGGCCACTTGCTCTGGTAATTCACCATTGCCTTGCCATTGAAAAGGCAATACTGCAATTGGGCGAGCACTATCAACGCCACCGGTAATGACTATTTCGAGTGTTGCCATAGCCGAAGTAGAAAGTAAGGTTATAAAAAGTCCAAGGAGTAATTTTATTTTCATTGTTCACTTATCATGCATTTGGTTTAGTTATATTAACCTAGCTAAATTTAGCTAAACTTAGTTAAATAACGTTAAATAAAGGTCGTTAAAACTCTGGTACTACCGAAACATCAATCTTGCTCATTTCCTTGAAGACTTCCGGATCTTTTGATACTGGTAATGTGCCGGCTTTATAAATTGCTTTTTTCGCGGCATCACAAACCACACGTTCACCAGTACCATTAGTAACAAATTGTACATTGCCTGATGGTGCAAGACTTATGGTTAATTTACAAGACTTTCCTTCCATCGTAGAGCGATCTTTTATCATTCGTTGATCAATCATATTAGTAATAAGTGCCGCGAAACGTTGTATTTCTGACATCATTTGCTGTTTACGGGCTTTATTTCTCGACGCCATTTCCGCCGCCATTTGCTCTGCTAATAAAGCTTCACGCGCGGCTTTATCAGCTGCCGCTTTTTCTTTGCGTTTACGCTCTGCTATTTGCTTTTTACGTACTTCATCGGATTTTTTAGCCGCGGCTTCGGCTTTTATCCGTTTAGAGCGAGCCTGAGCGGCGGCATCTTCTGCTTTTTGCTGCTCTTGCTCTTTTTGCTTACGGATTTTCTCTGCTTTAGCAGCTTTAGCGACCGAGTCTTTCGCGGCTTGATCAGCACGTTTTTTCTCTTGTTCTTTTTGCTTACGCTGTTTTTCTAACTTTTTAATGCGCGCTTCTTCTCTCGTCCTTCTTCTTTTCGCTTCATTGGCACGCTTTTCTATATTTTTAAGGCGTTTTTGCTCGGCGGACATTTCAGCGGCTTTTTGCTTTTTGATTTTATTGATTGCTTGTTGCAGTTTTGCACCGTCAACGATTGTTGCTTCAATTGGTTTAACCTGCTCAGCAACAGCCGTTGACTTTTTAGGCGGTTCAAGCTTAGTAAAGTCACCAAAAACCAATGCTGAAATTAATGCTGCATGCAGAAAAAAACTTAACCAAATAGCTTTAATAAGCGTGGCACGGTTGTACTTCAAACTCACCCTACTTCTCCATTGAATCGGTCATTAGGCCAACAGAGGGAACCCCTGCTACCGTTTGTAGTAATACCATCAATTGTATGACCGCATTATAAGAAACATCGCCGTCGCCATTAACGACCACAGGCGTATCAGGGTTTACAATTAAATGCGCTTTTACTAAGGTTGCGACCTCTTCAGCTGATAAAGGCTCTTTATCATTACTGCCCAGCGTAATGTAATATCGCCCTTGAGCATCTACGGTGGCGACTAACGGCGGCTTGGTATCTTTATCAAGGGGCTCCGCTTCTGCTTGCGGTAAATCAACTTTCACCCCTTGGGTAATTAAGGGTGCGGTGACCATAAAAATAATTAATAGCACTAACATCACGTCAATGTAGGGAACTACATTGATTTCGGCGACTTTACGACGTCTTACTCTTTGATACATAGTATTGCCCTATGCTTTAGGTTCGATAACGGATTGACGTTGTAAAATACTCGAAAACTCTTCCATAAAATTTCCGTAACTATTTTCAAGTTTCTCTACTTTATGGCTAAAACGGTTAAAAGCCATCACCGCAGGTATAGCCGCAAACAAGCCCATCGCGGTTGCAATTAACGCTTCAGCAATACCCGGAGCTACCATAGATAATGTTGCTTGTTGTACAGAGCCCAAGCCGATAAAAGAATTCATGATCCCCCATACGGTACCAAACAAACCAATATAAGGACTAATAGAACCAACGGTTGCCATAAAGGGTAAATGTGCTTCTAGGCTATCTACTTCTCGCGATAATGCTACTCGCATGGCACGGTGAGTACTATCTACAATAGTATGAGGGTCATTAATTTTACTTTTACGTAAGCGGGCAAACTCTTTAAAGCCGGCGACAAATAAACTTTCAACCCCTTGAATTTGGCTTTTAGTTGAAATGTCGTTATATAACTTACTGAGATCTGCACCGCTCCAGAATTTATCTTCAAATTCTTTCAGCTGTTTTTTAGCGACACTTAACGCTTGTCTGCGCTGAAAAATCATCGCCCAACAAGTAATAGAGAAACCAAGCAAGACTAACATCACAAATTTAACTAATAAACTGGCTTCTAAAACAAGTTCAAATATTGAAAATTCAGCAGACACGTTTAAACGCTCCTAATATAGATTCTGGCATAGCCACAGGCTTCACACTTTGAAAATTGACACACGCAACACGTACCGTCGCGGTACATATTAACTGTTGTTCTTGGTTAATTATTTGTTGAAAGAACACAACGCTTGCTCGTTTCAACGTGGTAATGGTTGAAGTTACGATAAGTAAATCATCTAATTTTGCCGAAGCAAGATTATCCATTTCAACCTTTCTGACCACAAAACCTATGTTTTGTTCTAAAAACATTACTTGGTTTATGCCAAGTGCTCGTAACCATTCAGTTCTTGCCCGCTCAAAAAAACGTAAATAGTTAGCATAATAAACGATACCGCCCGCATCTGTGTCTTCATAATATACGCGTACGGGAAAGTTATGGCTTGAGATAGGCATTTACAGCAGATTTCATTGAAAAGTAAAAGATAATCTATAGTAATAGATAACCTAGTAATCAAACAAGATGTTAGTGTTAATAATTACATACTCACACCAAGAAACGCAATTAAGTAAATCATTTACCGATTTTAATAACCATTAATTTTATTAATCAAACCATTGAAAAAATGTAACAAAATATTTATTCAATATAAACGAGGATTCACCGCTTAAACATCAACTGAACGGTATAAAAAATCAATTAAATCATTTTAACAAACGCCCCTTATTCACATTAGTTTTTCTAATGTAAACAGGTATTTTTTTTAGTTTGTGTTAATTCAGGATGAACATTACACTGAATTTGTTTTCTGGTTCAGCTACTTACTTTTCTCATGAATAACAAGTACGGTGTTGATGTAACTCTCCTACAGAGACACTATAACCAGAGAGTTTTGAATTGGTATTGACTAATAGCTTTTCAATGACATGCTTTTGTACGTACTTGGAACAATTTCCTTCTATCAACTTACTATTTAAGTTACCCGCACATTAGCGGGCTTTTTTTTGCCTAAATTTTAGCTTTTAAAGTATTAATAGATAATACAACGCCCTGTTATTGTTGCCCTAACACTTGTGCTGGTTCAACTTTAGTGGCACGCCAAGCAGGATAAATCGTTGCTAATAACGACATTAATAATGCGGTAATCACGGTAATATATACGTCATTAAGATCAAGTTCACTGGGAATTTTATCGATAAAGTAAACGTCAGCCGACAGGAATTTCATCGAGAACAACTGTTCAAAAAACACGGTAATATCGGCAAGGTAAAGAGATAAATAACCGCCTAATATGCCGCCGATTAAACTGCCCAAGATGCCATTAACTAATCCTTGATAAACAAACGTGAGCATAATAACACTGGCGGGAGCGCCCATTGTTTTCAATATCGCGATGTCCCCTTGCTTTTCGTTCACCGCCATTATTAAGGTAGAAACAATATTAAAACTGGCTACTGCTATCACTAACACCAAGGCGATAAACATGATCATACGAACCAACTGAATATCATTAAAGAGGTGGCCTTGGCTACGGGTCCAATCCATAATATAAACGTAATGATCAAACTGGTAAGCCATTTGCCGTGCAATAGCAGGCGCAGCAAAGACATCAGTAACGGTTAATCTAACACCATGTACTTCGCCTGCTTGATACCCCTTAATACTCGCGGCTTGTGGTAACGAAATATAAGCAAGCGTTTCATCAATGGTGCCACCAAACTTAAAGATACCAATCACTTGAACATATTTTTTTATCGGCGCAGCAAAGAGTTGCTGAGCGCTATTATTTGTTGTTGATGAGGATGTCTTGGATGACGGTAATAACATTTGTAAGCTATCACCTAATTCAACTGAAAGCTTTTTAGCCACCCCTGCTCCTAAAATAATCCCCGGTGCTGCTTGTTCATTATGTTCAATAAAGTCTTGCCAAGTACCAGAAACCATATAATCAGCTATTGCTGACACTTGGGTTTCAAGGCGTGGCTCAACCCCTCTTATTTCCACCGCTTTGAGATTATTTTTGTGTTGGAGCATGCCCGATAAACTAATCACGGGTGCTGCGGCAATCACTTGCGGGTTAGTGTGTAGCTTGGCCACTTTAGCGGGCCAGTCACTAATAGGCTCATTAACCGACAAGAGTTCCGCATGAGGTACAATCGAGAGTAATTTTTTGGCCAATTCACGTTCAAAGCCATTCATGGTACTTAACGAAACAATAAGTACTAAGGTACCAAGCGCAATACCTATAGTAGAAGACGCGGAAATAAAACTTGAAAAACCGTTACCATGGCGACTACGAACATACCGCAACGCTAAAAACACACTTAAAGGTTTAAACATTACGGGTATGCTCTTGGCTCTGGTTTTGGTTTTGGTTTTGGTTTTGATTTTGATTTTTTTTAGATTTAATACCTGAAAGTTTATCGCTTTGAATATAAGCTTGCGAAGGAACAAAGGGAGACAACTTGCCCTGATCGAGCTTTAATTGTCGGTCCATACGCATCGCCAAGGCAATATCATGAGTTACCACCACAAAGCTGGTTTGTACGGTGTCATTCAATTCTCTGATCAATTGATAAATTTGCTCGGCGGTATCACTGTCTAAATTTCCGGTTGGTTCATCTGCCAAGATTAATGCTGGCTTAGTCACAAGCGCTCTAGCGATAGCGGTTCTTTGCCTTTCGCCACCCGACAATTCGCTGGGGCGATGATGACTACGATGTGCTAAACCAACTTGTGTTAACACTTCATTGGCGGCTTTCATCGCTTTTTTGGGGCTGTCACCACGAATCATCAACGGCATCGCCACATTTTCAAGCGCAGTAAACTCCATCATCAAATGATGAAACTGATAAATAAAACCAATATGCTGATTACGAAACTTAGCTCGTTGCTGATCTGAAAGCGTTAAGATATTAGTACCATTGATAAATACTTCACCGGAGCTGGGTAAATCTAAAGCGCCAGCAAGGTGTAAAAAGGTACTTTTACCACAACCTGAGCTACCAACAATAGCCAATAGCTCACCTTTGTCGACCGTTAACTCAAGGTTATTGAGCACCGGTGTTTCAATACTCCCCTGCAAATAAGATTTAGATAATTGATGACAATGTAAAACGTTACTCATTACGTAACACCTCTGCTGGTTGAGTATTAGCGGCATGGAAAGCGGGATATAAGGTAGCAACAAAACTCATCATTAACGCTGACATCGCGATAACGGCCACATGGCCTGCTTCTAATTGTACGGGTATTTGTTGCATGGCATAACCTGCACCAAAAATATTTATACCAAAAAGCGCGAGCATATCGTTTAAATAATAACTCAACATTATACCTGCAGTACTACCAAGCGTTACGCCCCATAAGCCATTGACCATACCTTGGGTAATAAATATTTTTATCACCCCAAATTTAGACAAACCTAAGGTTTGTAATATACCGATTTCACCTTGTTTTTCCACCACCACCATCACTAGCGCTGAGACAATGTTAAAGGCCGCTACCGCAACAATTAAACTTAACATTAACCACATCATTTTTTTCTCCATGTTGACCGCAGAAAATAATGCTCCTTGGCTGACATTCCAGGTGGTATAGGTTAATGAAGGTAACAAGTTTTTATCATTAAGCTGCTGAGCAACCCCGTTGGCATTAAACGCATCATCTAAATACAGGCGTAATTTATCAACCCCGTCCCCTTTGCGCCTTAATAATTTAGCGCCATATTTGCTATGCACGTACACAATAGCGTCATCAACTTGCGAGCCTACATCGAATACGCCGGTAATGGTAAAAGTACGCTGTACCGGTATTCTCCCCATGGGAGTAAATTGAGTTTTATTCGGTAAAACAATACGGATAGTGTCTTGAAGAGAGACTCTGAGCTTATTCGCCAAAGCACGGCCAATGACAATACCGTACCGATGCTCAGATAAACTAGCCAATGAGCCAGAAACCATATGGCTGCTGATAATATTTCGCTGCTCAAATTCAGGCATAATGCCCTGTAACATTACCCCTTGTAAATTATCGGCTGATTGTATTAACGCTTCACTGGTAAGTAAGGGAGTCACTTGCAATACATGAGGTTCTGTTAATAAGGTTTGACGAAGCAATTGCCAATCAGTTAATGCAGCCTGATTATTATCTTGCTCACTGGTAACAATTATATGGGGGACAATACCTAAGATTCGCTTCTTTAAATCCCCTTCAAAGCCGTTCATTACCGAGACCACCGTAATTAACGCCGCAACCCCCAATAAAATACCAACGGTTGAAAAGAAAGTAATAAAAGAAATAAAACCAGCACGGTTTTTACTGCGGCTATAACGTAAGCCGATAAATAAACTAACAGGTTGAAACATTTGAGGTTATTTTTACTATCTATCGATATTAATTCGTACCGATAAGCTTAACACAGCAATACCGATATAACGCTATTGTTACAATACAAAAATAAAAAAAGTGTTTTGCAGGTAAGTTATCTGCTATAAGTTTGTTATTAAATGATTTTTTAAACTAGCTAGATAAAAAATAAACACCATGACCACTAATCAAGAAACCACAGCGCAGAAACTTGTTAAATACCATGAGTTTTTCTCAATTACTCATGAGTTCTCCATCAATGTTTTGCCTATTGAGCGTAGTTCCGCTCTCACATTTGAGCAGTTTATCAACGGTATGCCGGCGCCTTTTAAAATGGCCAGTGATATTTCTATCATAGATCAAGCGGCACTGCGTCCATTACAAGGACTTTCAGGTGTCGCCAGCCAGTTGGTTGATTTTTTGAATCATCAAAATGAAAAAATAAACTTATTGATGGGCTATATATTAAGCCAACAAGATGAAGAGCAACATCGCTATCAAGGAATTGAGTTTGGCGGTGGTGGTTTACTCTTTAATGCCAATAACTCTTTTGCTATTGGTCAGTTAATTGAAATGAAAGTGTTCCTTTCCACCGAAAACTGCGCGGTATACTGTTATGGTGAAGTGATTGAAGTATTAACGATTGATAATGTTCATCAACACAAAGTGATTTTTCATTTTATTCGAGAAGATGATCGGGAAGTATTAGTGCGCACTAGCCTGCATCAACAGTCGAAGCAATTACAGTTATTAGCTAAGCAGCGAAATAAAGATACTCAAACCCCATAAAGAGAAGAGCCCATATGTCATTGACTAGCTTAATCATCATTGTGCTCGCTTTAGGTATAGTACTTGGGGGCGTTTTACTGCTAAAAAAATCCGCAAAAAAGTTTGAATTAACCGATGAACAACTAGAAAAGATAAAGCAACGTAACCAGGCGTTAGAGCAAAAAGAAACTGAAGATCAAGAACGTTAACAGTAACTGGGCTTTGCTTTTTCTCAAGACAAGGTTAATCAGCGCTAACTGCGATAAAGCGTTTTAATTAAATGGTAACCAAATTTTGTTTTTATTGGTCCATGAACCGTTAACAACGGCTTCTTAAAAACGACATCGTCAAACGCTTTAACCATTTGTCCACGACGAAACTCACCTAAATCGCCGCCTTTCTTCTTTGATGGACACAATGAGAATTTACGGGCTAGCTGACCAAAGTCTGCACCTTGATCTAATTTAGCTTTAAGCTCTTTAGCTTGTTTTTCGGTTTTTACTAAAATATGAATTGCTGCTGCGCTGGCCATGGTAATACTTAACTTGATAAATTTTTCTTATTATATCTAAATGAAAGTGAAATAACTGGTAATACCATATTTTACTTTACTAATAGCAATGTTTACATAGAATGCTAGTAACTGTTCTGATATCAATATTGAAAACACTTTCTAGGTAAATTATGAGTACAATTAAGCATCTATTTGAAAATAATAAACAATGGGCAGATAAAATTACCGCTCAACAACCGGAGTTTTTTCAAAATCTTTCCGAGCAACAATCCCCGCAATATTTATGGATAGGTTGTTCTGATTCTCGAGTACCAGCTAATGAACTACTTGGCATGCAACCGGGTGAAGTTTTTGTGCATCGTAATATTGCTAACCAAGTGATCCACACGGATCTTAACTGTTTATCGGTAATTCAATATGCGGTAGATATACTCAAGGTAAAAGATATTATCGTCTGTGGTCATTATGGCTGTGGTGGGGTTATTGCCGCTTTTGACGATAAAAGTCATGGCTTAATTGATAACTGGCTGCGACACATACAAGATGTTTATCGCTTTAATCAGCAAAAATTAGATGCCATTGAAGATGAGAGTCTGAAAATGGATATATTATGTGAGTTAAACGTTATCGAGCAAGTGGCGAATGTCTGCAACACTACCGTGCTACGCAATGCATGGCTTGCTGAACAAAATGTTACCGTACATGGCTTAGTGTACAATTTACATGATGGTATTTTGAAGGATTTAGAAGTGTCCGTTAACAGTAATAAAGCTTAGCTATCAAGCCGATATTCGATCACCGCTTGCCATAATAGCGGTTAATCCCCCCTCAATGATAACGCTGCCCACCTTGCATTCAGAGTTATCAAAAACAGTGACGAGTAAGCTTACCTTACTCGCCTTCTGTTACTGGTTACTGGTTACTGGTCACAATAACTTAAAGTACGCCTCTTTCCATTTGATTTAGTTCAATAGACTTAAATAAGGTAGAAAAGTTGCCTTCACCAAAGCCTTGATCATTTACCCGCTGGATCATTTCAATGAAAATAGGTCCAAACAAGTTCTTTGTAAAGATCTGCAATAAATACGAATCATTTTCTTGGCTATCGACAAGAATTTGATAGTCTTTAATTTTTTCTTTATCTTCTTTCACCCAAGGAACACGATCAAAAATTTCATCGTAATATTCTGGCACTATATGCAAGGTGTCAATTACATCGCGATCTAGCTGCTCTAACGAATGTACTAAGTCGTCTGTTATAAAAGCTAAATGCTGAACCCCAGGACCGTTATATTCATTTAAATATTCATCAATTTGATTGTCGGTATTACCTTTACCTTCATTGATAGGAATACAAAACTGCC
>Ga0209395_1007869_pt1 | contig 11057 bp, 6 predicted proteins | sample GOMGulsemesocosm_3_FD_184635 | JGI IMG/M metagenome (GOLD analysis project Ga0209395, IMG submission 184635) | Methane-oxidizing microbial communities from mesocosms in the Gulf of Mexico - GOM9D Gulf of Mexico (SPAdes) (version 2) | ecosystem: Environmental > Aquatic > Marine > Cold seeps... | reverse complement strand
GGCTTTTGTCTTTGGTATAAACGCCTTGAAAAAGACAAGTTTCAATGGCCCAAAAAGCATAGTGAAGAGGTTATCAATTTAGATAATGAACACATGAGCTGGTTGTTGCGAGGCTTCGACATTAATCGCATGAAACCCCATAAAACACAGCAATATACGCTGCTTAGCTAGGCACAATTTAGTATAATATCAGCATGAATTCCCCCGCTGATATTGAATCTGAAGTAGGTCGTTTACGTGACGTTTTAGTCCGCAAAGACCGCCGTATCGAGTTGCTTGAAGGCCTGCTCGCGCAAGCGCATGCTCTGCAATTTGGCAGCTCTAGTGAGAAGCTTCCTGCCGATGAACAGGGGCTATTATTTAACGAGTCAGAAGAGCATTGTGATATAGAACCGCAATTAGCACTCAATGATATCGTTGTCCCTGAGCATAAGCGTCGCAAGAAGAAGCGTATATCAATACCCGCAGAACTCCCCCGCGAAGATATCATTTACGATCTAGCAGATACCGAAAAGTTCTGCCCGCATGATGGCACTGCGTTAAAGTTGATTGGCCACGATCAGCACGAACAACTCGATATAATCCCCGCTAAAATAAAAGTGTTACGTCACCTGTGTCAAAAGTACGCGTGCCCTTGCTGTAAAAGCTATGTCGTTAGCGCCAAGAAACCCAAACAACCCATCGAGAAAAGCATCGCATCACCTGGGCTGTTAGCGCACATCGTGACGGGGAAATATGCTGATGCTCTGCCACTGTATCGCCAAGTCAGTATATTAGAGCGCAGCGGCATCAGATTAGACCGTACCAGCTTAGCGAACTGGATGATCCATTGCGGTGATCTTGTTCAGTCCATTATTAATCGAATGCTTGATGCCCTGCAACAGCAACCCGTGCTGCATATGGATGAAACGCCAGTGCAAGTACTCGATGAACCTGGTAGAAAAGCCCAGAGCAAAAGCTACATGTGGGTCATCAGTAGCTTACAGCAGAGCGCACAACCTGCCGTACTGTTCCATTACTCGCCGACCCGCAATGGAGATACACCTAAGCTCAAGCTAAATGATTTTAGTGGTGCGTTAATGGTCGATGGTTACGAAGGCTATCAAGCGGCGTGTAATGAAGGTCAATTAATCCGCTTGGGTTGCTGGGCGCATGCGCGGCGCAAGTTTATGGATGCAAAAAAGCAACAAGTAAAAGGCAAGTCAGGCCGAGCTGATCAGGTATTATCACTGATCCAGCAGCTCTACCGTGTTGAAACAGAGAGCGAGGATTATACGGTCGATCAACGCTATGAGATAAGGCAAAAGCAATCCAAGCTCATTTTAAGCAAGCTTAGAAAATGGCTTGATAAAGCCATCGCCAATACGCCCCCAAAAACAGCGATCGGCAAAGCCGTACAGTATTTACAAAATCAATGGCCACGATTAATAGGCTTCGTTGAGGATGGCTGCTACCCCATTGACAATAATCGTGCGGAAAACAGTATACGCCCGTTCGTCATAGGTCGAAAAAACTGGCTGTTCAGCGCCAGCCAGAAAGGCGCCAAAAGTAGTGCTAACTTATATAGCATTATAGAAACCGCCAAAGCTAATGGTCTAGAACCTTATGCTTACCTCAAGCTGTTATTTACCCTGCTTCCTTCAGCTGAAACGTTAGAAGATATCGATGCTCTGCTACCTTGGAACTGCAAGGGTGTAGTTGATTAGCCGCTTACAATTGTATAACCATAACCAAGTCTTTTGAAAGCTTCAGTCAAGACCATTGTCGTCAGTTTGGCTATATCTGAATCTAAAGGGGCTGCGGTCACAAAATTCATTACTTTCTTTTCTGCTGCAATTGATGAAAAGGAAAATCCTAATGAAGCAAAGAAAAATATAGAAATAGTGATAATGTTTCGTAAATGAATGATCATTGTTTTCATGGCCTTATCACGGATTCTTGGGGGTTTGGGGGGGGCGTAAGGCCTACAAAAAGATAAATAAGTCTACAGCACTGAACTCTACGCGATTAAATTATAGCATTTTCGCGTGCAAGGTGGGGGCTGTCTAACTAGTTTGAGAATGAACCCATCGGATCCGGTATTTTTTGTGCCTGGCTTGATAATAACGTCAGTGGCTAACGTGAGTATTTGAGGGCTGGCGTCAATTATAGCTGAGACGGCTTTTAGTTGTTGTCCGTTCTCGTGTTGAGAATAAAATTCAAATAGACTTATTTGCGGGATGCTTATTTTTTCGCACGCTATACTCCGGTAGTGTTTTTATTGTTTTTAATCAAGGAGTTGCATCTATAATTGTTGCAGGCCAGCCAGAGTTTTTGTTCATTTTTGATATTATTTGAGTAAAATCAATAAGTTACAATGCTGGATGGGCACTAACTAGTGCCAGCGGTGTCGCTTAATGGCGGCACTGGGCTAAAAATACTCTGCGAGGATTGATTGTCTCCTGCGTTGTACTTTTCTGAGAAATCGATGAAGTCAGGGCTGTCAATGGCTGCACTGTACAAAAAACCTTGAATGTGAGGACAACCATTGGCTCGTAAAAAATCCGCTTGTTGCTGATATTCGACGCCTTCGGCGACCACGCCCAGCTGCAGAGATTTAGCCAGTGAAAGTACCGCTTTGACTAATTCAGCATCGTTTTTATCGACCGTTAAATCTCGGATAAAAGATTGGTCAATCTTCAGAATATTAATAGGAAACTTCTTCAGGTAGCTCAGAGACGAATAGCCGGTGCCAAAATCGTCAATGGCTAAGCTCACCCCTAAATCGCGAATATTTTGCAGCTGGCGAATAATAAATTCATTATTATCTATCAGTAAACTTTCAGTAATTTCCAGCGTCAGGCTCTTGGCAGCTAAACCTGTTTCTGCCAGGACCCGTTCAACCGTGGTAGAAATATCGTTGTTCTGGAACTGTCGGGAAGACAAGTTTACCGAGATAGTGAGGGGATTTCTGGTTTGTTGCTGCCATTTAACGGCTTCGGTGCAGGCAGTGCTTAATACCCATTCACCTATTGTTACTATCAGTCCTAGTTCTTCAGCCAGAGGGATAAACACGGCGGGTGAAATGTATTTTCCATCATCTGCGCGCCAGCGGATCAGCGCTTCAGCAGCCGTGACTTTTCCTGTATCTATGTTGATGATTGGCTGGTATTGCAAGTGGAAGTCTAAGTTTTTGACGGCTTTGTGCAACGCGCTTTCCATGAGTCTGCGTTTGTTTGCTTCTACCTCCATTTGCTGAGTAAAAAACTGGAAAGTATTACGGCCTTTTTCCTTGGCTTTGTACATGGCATTGTCTGCTTTTCGCAGTAAAATCTCAGAGCTATTACCATCTTCCGGGTACAAGGCGATACCGATACTGGCCGATACATAACTTTCGGTTCCCGATAGCGAAAATGGCGAACTGAGCTCGGCCAAAATACGCTGCACGACTTTTTTCACGTGAATAATACCGGTGATGTCGGGTAGTAACACAGCGAATTCATCGCCGCCAAAGCGTGCCGCTGTATCTCCCTGGCGCAGCGAGCGATTAATGCGCTGAGCTGTGTTTTTTAACAGCTCATCGCCAATGGAGTGGCCGAGAGTATCGTTGATATTTTTGAAGCGGTCCAGATCTAAAAATAATAACGCAGTTTGAGTTTGGTTGCGTGTAGCTCTGATCAATGCCTGATTGAATCTATCGGTAAACAGGCTGCGGCTGGCTAAATTGGTGAGAGGATCAAAATTAAGTTGATGTAGGGCGCGCTCTTTGGCCGTTTGGATTTCCGCCTGGCTGCTGACTAACCGTTCCTCAACAATATAGCGCTCCAGCACTTCATTTTTCAGCTGTAAGTTTTTGTCCTTCAGGTCACTAGTACGTTTATCGACGCGCTCTTCTAACAGTGATTGCATATCTAGCAGCGTCTTATTCTTGCGGTACAAAAAAAATGAGACAACAAAGCCAAAGAACAAGGTCAGAGAACTGAGAATAAGGGAGATGCGATAGTAGGTATATATCGTCTGTATACTCTGCAGCTCAACTTCACGGGAAATGAAATTCCGCTGTTGATGATAGCTATGAGAGGCACTGATTAATGAAGAGAGTTTTTTTCTTATTTCTAATATAGCAGTAGTGTCGAGGCTTGAATTATTTTTCAGTGCACTATCGATAAACCGCATCGAGCTGTCCAATGTCTGATAGTCAAAGCCCGAAGCTAATATGTTTTTGCCAATGCTACCGGTGTTGAAACTTTGAACTCTGCTCCACAGTACATTGAACCATTTATTAAACTGGTCACGGTCAGCCGTTGTCATGACCATAGGGTAGGCTTCGGCGAATGCGCCGGTGGTCTTAAGCAGTTCAAACTCATACTGGCGGGTAAAGAGCACTTTCTCTATTTGATGTTGGGTTACTTGCAAGCCAGAGACTTTCTTAAATATAAAAAAAGAGCTGAACATACTTAGCACAATAACCCCAAGCAAGGTTGAGATGATCAGCAGTAAATATTTTGAGCTTAGTTTAATCATGTAAATTTATTCTGTTTAGTTGCCAGATTGAACGGCCATAGTATTTGTCTTGTCTAAGCTTTTCATCAGAAGACCAAGGGTAGATGACCCATATGGGGCCTTTCTCACGTACAGACAGAGGCTTTCCATCTTTGTTCAGGGCAAATATGACTGAGTAGTTGTGCGTGTCGGCTACTGGAATATCGATATTGTACTCGTTAATCGCCACGGCACTGATTTTACTAGCCGAATTGCCGGCTGCCTTTAACACATCTCGGACTAATGGACCGGAGAAAGTGCTGACACCATCGGTCCAGATGGTGGTTGTTTTGACCTCATGTTGCTCAAAAGCCAACAGTGCACTGCGATCCAGTAGTAGAGAGTTTTCCGCATTTAATTGGCTGATAGCCCCGCTGATGGTCAAGATTGGCGCACCTTCAGGGGCATTAAATTCTTTTATTGTGACGTTTGATGATGTGTCCGCAGCAGTAGCTTCAGAGCTTGGTTCTTCAGAGCAGGCCAATAAGAAAAGACAAGATACAGAAAGTAATGTTTTTTTTATCATAAAATCCTCTACCAAATACTTAGAGAATAAAAATCCTTTTTATTCTATCTGGTGTTTTGTATGTTTATGCCAAGTGGCTGGTTTTTAAACTGAATGATTTACGCTACTTCAAAAAGTCGAGCGGTGAATGAGAACACAAAAACAGGCTTAATTGTAAGTTAGATCCTTTATTTCTAACAATTTTTACTAAACAGTTGTTCGGATTTGCAAGCAGGCATAACAGATAAGAAAAGATAAAGGACATATTTTTACCCTGCTTCCATATTTCGCCAATTCAAATGAAATAATTTGCTCTCGACGGCAAGTCTTCGGCAAGGGGTAACAATTACTTTATCATGCTTGCGGACAGCACTTAGGCCACTAGGCTTCCCAATGTAACCCAGATTATTATATGACTGTAGCCAATTCCCGATCCACCAGCGGCCATCAAAGTGGTTAACTAAAACTGCTAATATGTATGGGAATATGCAAGGGAGCACAGCAGTCTCATAGCAGGTCACTAAAGGCTTTTTGTCTGGGATAATGTAAGAGCGCAATCAGCGCTCAATTACCCCTGTATGGGGTAGAAAGCACCTTGAATAGGAGTCAATACAGTGTGCTATTTCACATAAACAAATTTGCAAGCAACGGCATGATTACGGCATGGTGTAATAACTAGCCTCTCTTGCCTGAGGCCAGCATTCCATCCACTTAAACAATTGTTATATATGATAATATTCAAATAAGCACAGCAGCATTATCGCAAAGCGTTAAAGGCTGGTTGTTTAGGGTTAGTAATTGCCTAATTACCCTGTATAAGGAGGAATAACAACCAAGTGACTAGAGCCAAATCAAATGTGCTAATTTGCTCTCGACGGCAAGTCTTCGGCAAGGGGTGAAGAGTAACTTATTCTCAGGTTCGGCAAGTAACCGGACCACAAAGCCACCAACTTGTAGGGTAGTAGTTATAAGGTATCCAGCTAAAATAAAGCTCATAATTGATCGGCGAAATTACCAACTAAACGCTGTTTTTGTATAGATGCTTTAATAATGAGCACAGTAGCCTTTCTGCAGAGCATTAAAGCCATATTATTCGGGATAGAGCTGAGAGTCTTTCAAAGCAGGAATACCCCTGTATGGGGTTAAAAAGCACCCTGAATAGGGGTAAGTTAATTTGCTTTTTACGGCAACTCTACGGCAAGTGTATAATCTGCCAAAGGTAGACGCTGATTCCGGTACGGAGCGGTTAAATCATATATCTGATTTTACAATTACTACCTTCCTCATTAGGTGATTAAAGGATTTTCTATCATGGAATGTGACATAGATCTATTTTCAGAACACTTTGGAGGTACCCCCTCTGAATGCTGGCAGACTTTAATGGACGGGCAAGACGAATGTCATCTTCATTGGCGTGATATATGTAATAATCTTTATCAAAAGTATTCTAAATATGCAGATTCTAACTTCATCACCGGATTCAAGAGTGACCCACCTGCTCGATTTTGGGAAATGGAACTGGCTCTAACCCTCATAAACGCTGGCTTTAACATAGACTCAAAAGATTACGGCCCGGACATTTGCCTCTTGGCTGATAAAAACATCTGGCTGGAAGCGGTATGCTCAGGTATGGGCGATAAGAACCTTCCCGATAGCATCCAAGACTATGACGAACGATTATCTACTAGAAAGGTAATTCTAAGATTAACAAATTCAATAAATTTTAAATTTAAAAAACATCAAAAATATATAGAAGAAAAAATCTGCTCAGAGGACGAGCCATTCATTGTTGCTATTAATGGCTGTCGATTAACGCAAGGAGGAGGAGATGACTTAACTCCTCGAATTCTTAAAGCTGTTTTTGGTGGTGGTCAAGACGTTATTTCAATAACAGAAAGTAGCGAGATAATTACATTTGAGTGTATTGAAAAGAAATTTATTACCAAAACGAATGAGACTAAAGCAAATATCGCCACTACTTTCTTTAACGATGATCAGTTCAGCGGTATAAGCGCCATTCTATATTCTGATTCAAGCTACCAGCACAGACCAATTGAGAATGGTAGTGACTTCCTCATGATCCATAATCCTTTCGCACGAAATCCAATAAAGGAGAGCTTTTTAACTTTTGGTAGGGAGTACATTCCAATAGAGCCTGATGCAATAGCCTCTAGGTTAAAAATTAAGGATCATAGAATACAGAAAGAATTTTTGTATAAATGATTGACCAGTTTGCTGGTAGCGGTGAAATCCCGATCGCTGCAGTTGCTGAATAAGGTCTAGTTCCTTTATGTGTATGTACGCTCTCTTCTTCAAGTAAACTCATATATTGAATAAATATGTAAATATAAATTATTTCACATTTGCAGAGTGGGGGCCTTTTTGGGGGCTTTCTCTATATCTTGATAAATGGGAATGTTTGTAATCAAATAGTTATAAATGTTATTCGAATCCCTCCGGGCGCACCACTTCTTAGTAGTACTCCATACATAAACCTTCATACAAAAGATTATTCAGTGCTCCAAACTGGAGAGAAGCCCCATGGTTCGAACCGAGCGAAGCGACATACCTCGGAATGATTACCCCAAAGGATTGAGCGAAGCGAATTATTCCCTCCTTGAGTTTTAAACAGTAGTTGTCCCATAGCGCTAAACGCTAAAGAATTTTACTGATTTTTTGTTTAAGAACAGGATGTACAGTAGGTAGCAATGACATGGCGGGATTTTGTTCCCGACTAATCCCAAGTGCTGGCGTCCATGCAGGCAATGTCAAAGAGCTTTAAGGTTTAAAATCAAGGGATTAACGACCTGCTTCGCCTGCGGCGACTGGCTTTCTTTTGGGACCAAAGCTTCCGCGTCCTGCTCTCGGCCTTTCCCATCTCCTTGTAGGCAAAGTGAAAGAATGAAAAGCAGAAAGCCTGCCCTATATTGACTAAATATCACTGCGAAGTTGGCTAAATTTGCGGTGCTGTTGTATTTTCTTCAGTAATTCAGGGTTAGTACTTGTGAAATGCTTAAGTGTTTAGTAAGAATATCTGATGTCCAATGACTTCATAGTATTAAAAAGTGCCTGTCCAATTGTGTTTTCTTGTGATTCAGGGCCTATCCGTAAAGTAATCTATACGACGAATGCGGTGAAAGCGGTCCACAGCCAATTTCGAAAATTGACTTAACCTAATGAGGGCATTCCCGAATTAAAACAGCTTGTTAAAGCATTTGTACGTGGGCATACTGAAAGTCTCGAAAAAATAGACAATGCCTATTCAAAGCTGGAGCCAAGCACTCCCTCAACTTGGTATATTTTTTGAGGGAAGACTGGATAAAGTGTTGAACATTTAATAGCCTGACACAGAATTTTGAACACCCTCTCAAAAAGTGTGGGGCATAACCAAAAAACTAAGCGACCATAGCCATGTTGTCTTCGATATTTTGACGGCCATTGTTACTTTTAAGTGCAGGATGACATTTTTCGAAATTATCATTAAGCACGGTTTGGCTTCATACCGTATCAACTTAAAGACTATTGCCCACACTATTTTCTGCGCTCCCAGCAGTGGTGGTTTTTTTTACGCAAGCATAATTAACTGTGATTAATAAGTGCATTATCGAGATACTGACTTGAATAAGAACATCCACTTTATATCGGGTCTTCCCCGCTCTGGATCTACATTGTTGGCCGCACTACTACGCCAAAATCCCCGTTTTCACGCCGCTATGAGCAGTCCTGTGGCGCCACTGATGAACAACTGTCTTGAGCAGATGGGGGCCGGTGGCGAGTTTTCCAGCTTCTTTGACGAGGCGACTCGCAAGCGCACTTGTCACGGGCTGTTTGATGCCTATTACTACGATCTGAATCACGAGCAGAGTCATGCCACCTCTAACGGTCAGCAACACACGGAGGTGATCTTTGACACAAACCGCAGTTGGACCGCGCGGCTACACCAACTCACTGAATTGTTCGAAAACTTTAAGGTGGTCTGCTGTGTGCGGAACCCAGCCTGGATAATGGACAGTCTTGAAGTGATTTACCGCAAAAACCCCTTTGACTACAGCCGCATGTATTCGCCACAATCGCGGCAAACGGTTTATTCACGCTGCGAGGCCCAGATAAGTGCGGGGGGGATGGTAGGTAGTAGTTGGACATCTCTAAAGGAAGCCTATTACGGGGAGTTTTCCGATCGCTTGTTGCTGATCGACTACGATCTGCTGACCCAACACTCAGAGCGCACCTTAGCGCTGCTTTATGAGTTTATTGACGAACCAGCGTTTGCACACGATTTCGAAAATGTTGATTATGAAGCGAACGAATTCGACCAAAACTTGGGGGTCAAGGGCCTGCACAGCGTCAAAAAAAAGGTGGAATTTAAACCACGGCGCAGCATTTTGCCGCCAGAGCTGTTTCAAAAATACAGCGAGATGGCCTTTTGGCAAGACAGCACTGGTACCGCGGCCAGTATCATTGCTCCAAAAACAAGTGCCGGTTCGTAAAACGCTGCTACTACAAGCAGTGAAAAATAATATCTGAGTAGTCAGCCGCTGTTCCAGCGGGCCTCCATTAAAAAATATAACGATAAAGAGATGACACTCAGTGTCAGGGAAAAACTATGACTGATTTAACCACCACCACTCAAACTGGCTCAGAACTGTCATCTGATGATTTGCAGATCAATCGCGGCCGCGAAGTACGTGAACTGGTGGTGATTGACGGCGCAGTAGAAGACAAGCACCTCTTCTATCAACAGCTGAAGCCCGGTGTGGCGGTGGTGGAATTTCAGTCCGGCGAGAGTGGTTTGGCGCAGTTGACGCTGATACTGTCACAGTATCAGGGCTTAGATGCACTGCATATCGTCTCTCACGCTAGCGATGGTGTGCTCCAATTAGGCAGTAGCCAGATCACCGAAGCAACGTTGAAGGCTGAGATGGCTACGTTATCAGCCATCGATGGCGCGCTTAAGGACGGAGCCGATGTGCTGCTCTACGGTTGCAACTTGGCCGAGGGTGAAGCGGGGAAATCGTTACTGCAACTGATTGCCAGCGAGGCCAATGTCGATGTGGCGGCCTCAGATGATTTGACTGGCGCAACAACGCTGGGTGGCGACTGGGAACTGGAAATTCATAAAGGGAATGTTGAAGTCGAGCAGCCGTTTAGTGTCCTGGCCCTAAAAGATTTTTCCTCTGTGCTGATTGCCGCTGAAACCACCTATGCTTTCGATGACGCGGTCGCGGGCAGAACCGCAACAACTGCTGATGATTGGACGGGTAGCTTGGGAGCTACCATATCGACCCAAGACTTTACCCTGACATCTGGCTCAGATGGAATAACAATCTATGGCGTGGGTTGGGCTCTAGCTGACTTATACGTTGCGCCTGGTGTGTACCAGACGTTAGTGCCTGGGAGTACTTTTACAGGCCCTGGTAAATATTTCGATATACAGGCCGCCGGCGGCACCACCTCGTTTGAACTGACAGGCCTCCACTTAGGGGAATACTCCTTAGATAGAGCAACAACCAATGTATTTATCAAGGGTTACCTACTTGGTGGCGGCACGGAAGTCTCAACTACTTTTTCAGGGACAGGTGGTCAAGACCAATTTAATTTTGACACGCCAACTAAACTGGGTAATCTGGCAGGAAAGGAGATCACCCGATTTAAGGTTTTTTATGATGCGGTTACCAATTTATCCGATACGATTCTCTACAGTTTTACCGTGGCTCCGCCAACACCTTCCAACACAGTCCCCACCATCGAATCCGCCACCTACGACGCATCAAGTGGCGAATTAGTATTAACGGGGACTAACTTCTCGGCAACTACCGGTTCGTCTAATGATGTTATCGCCAATAAGATCACGCTAACCGGTGAGGGCGGAGCAACTTATACTTTAACTAATACCGCCAATGTTGAAAGAAACTCAGTCACCAGTGCAACATTAAATTTAAGTGCGACTGACAAAGCAGCACTTAACCAAATATTCAACAAAGATGGCACAACCTCTACAGGTACAACCACCTACGACGTTGATGGTGCAGCA
>Ga0209395_1007867_pt1 | contig 11058 bp, 14 predicted proteins | sample GOMGulsemesocosm_3_FD_184635 | JGI IMG/M metagenome (GOLD analysis project Ga0209395, IMG submission 184635) | Methane-oxidizing microbial communities from mesocosms in the Gulf of Mexico - GOM9D Gulf of Mexico (SPAdes) (version 2) | ecosystem: Environmental > Aquatic > Marine > Cold seeps... | reverse complement strand
TAATAAAAATAAAATACACCAGAGAAGAATTACGAAATGTCTCTTTTGATACCTTAACCAATGTGGGATACAACAATGGGTATTTTGATCAATCCCATTTTATAAGAGAATTTAAAACCTTTATGCAAAAAAGTCCCAAACAATATGTAAAAGAAAAAAAGACTTTGTCTTAAATATACAATTCTTTTTTTCTTTAATTTCCTATTATTCTTATGTAAAAACAATATAAGGATTTTAAATGAACGTTTTAGTTATTGGCTCAACAGGAGTCGCAGGAAGAAATGTAATTCCACAACTTATTAGTGCTGGACATAATGTAATTGCAATGGTAAGAAATGAAAAAGATTTAGAGAAATACTCAAAAATAGCGCATTCAAGTGTATTAGGAGATATCTTAGATATTTCTTCTTTAGAGTCTGCAATGAAAGATGTGCAATGCGTAATTAATTTAGCAACAGCAATTCCTAATTGGGAGCAAACTGATAAAATCAGAAATGAAGGTACAAAGAATTTAGTTCAATGTGCTTTAAAATATAAAGTAAAAATAATACAACAAAGTATTATCTTTTTATATGGAGATCAACAAGACAAACTTGTAGATGAAAATACGCCGATACAACCCTTTGATCTTATTTTATCTGCTGCTAATATGGAAAAAACGATTATTAACTCAGGTCTTGAATATATCATTTTAAGAGGAGGCTCTTTTTATGGAGAAGGAACAGGTACTGAATATAATTGGTATTCTTTGGCAAAAGAAGATAAATTATTATTGTCCAAAAATGAATTTTCGTATAACTCTTTAATTAATGTAGAAGATTATACAAATGCTTGTACCTTAGCAGTAGATTCAAGTTATTCTAAAACTATCTATAATGTGGTTGATGATTATAGTGTTAGTGATAATGAGCTATATGATTATATCAATAATATCTTCTCAAATGGAAAAAGTAAAACAGGTGGAAATAGATTTCTTCCTTCTTTAAGAGTTTCAAATGAAAAAATCAAAAAAGAGTTAAATTGGGAAGCAGAATATTCTTCTTATAAAATAACCCTTGGTAGATAAAGAAAGAATAGAATAAAAAGAAGGAGGACAGATTTTACTTTTGTCCTTTCTTCTAATTAATTTAATTAAAATGATGAGGTATACTTATAAAATTTTAGTTTATGTAAGAATCAAAGCTAAATAAGGAATATTAAAAATGAATAGTGATTTTGAAGATAATCAAATCAAAGAATCAATAAGTGCTACTTTTGATGATGTCGCCAATGACTATGACAGTAATAAACAATTTGTTATTTCGGCAAAAAGACTTGTGGAAATTCTCAAAAAACAAGAGCTTAAAGATGAATTAAATATCTTAGATTTATCAACAGGAACTGCAAATGTTGCGCTTGAAATAGCAAAGGAATATCCAAATTCTAAAATTCATGGTGTTGATATTTCAAAAGAGATGTTAAGTATTGCAGCAGTAAAAATAAAAGAAATGAATATAAAAAATATTCGTTTATATCACCAAGATGTAGAAAACTTAACACTTTCTTTAGATAAATTTGATCTAGTAACCTGTGGTTATGGCTTATTTTTTTATCCCAATATGGAAAAAGTATTTTGCGATATTAGTAAACGAATTTCAAAGAATGGAAAGTTTATTTTTTCAATATTTACCAAAGATGCTTTTCAACCTTATACCAAAACATTTTTAGAAATACTAAAGAACAATTACAATATACAATTGCCCAATAAATTAGAAGGTATTTCTCTTGATACAAAAGAAGACATAGAACAACTGGCTTCTTTAATTAATCCTTCAACAGTAGAAACTGAATACTTTAAAATACGTATGGATTTAAGTATCGAGCAGTGGTGGGATCTTATAAACAGTTCTGGCTTTAAAGCTTTTATTAGCCAGTTAAATGTAAAAGAATATAAAGCGTTTAAAAAAGAGTATTTTCAACATTTAGAAAATGTCACCATTAATAAAACAATTAAGTTAAATGCAGATACTTTGTTTGCAATAATTACAATATAAAATTAGTAAGGTAAATTTATGAGTAACTTTGAACCCTATAGTAAAAGAGCAGTTACGTTTGTAAAACAAGTTAATGTTAATGGATGGAGAATTAAGGTGTATTCTTTATCTGTCAAAGAAACAGCTTTATGTGAAGAAATTATTTCAAATGGTGTCTCAAGCGTTTTATCTGCTTTACCACAACCAGCCCTTAGTGAAGCTCGTTATGGTGTTGGATTTTTGATTATTCATCAAGGGCTTATGCGTAATTGGTTTTTATTAGATTGGTGGGAACAAGAAGATATTCTACATCATAAATTGTTTTCATCCAATTTAAATACTCCTGCTTCTATTTCTGCTGAAGAAGATAAAAGTTTAATTGCTTGTGTTCATGAATTAAGAGTAATTGCTTTTGAAAGTAATGCTTGGATTAAAACAGTTCTCTCACAAGATAAAAAAGCAGATTTTGATGAATATATGAAGCTAAGATTTAATTTAGATGAAAAAATTTAATTCTTTTAAATATGTAGTGTAATTCATAAGCATATCAGATATTTTAAATCCAAAAATATTTAAGGCAATGACAAATTTAAATGCATATTAAACAGGTACTTGTAACACTTTGTTTTGCTGCAAAGTTTCCTTTTGCTGTGATGTAATAAGTTAGAGAATCTTGATATAACATTGAAACAAATACTGCAAATATAAATATATTATTTTAATAAAAAACCATCAATTAATTTTTTAATACTTTGTTTGTCTTTTTGTGTGATTATAAAATGTGCATTTAATGAAGACTCATCTAAATCACCTAATACCACTTTATCAGAAGTGTTTTTAAAAAGAGAAATTCCTGCACCATTAATACCACCAATAGATATCTTTAAAGAATTTGAAGGAAGTTTTGATAAATACCTCGAACCTCTTGAAAAACCAATATACACTCTTGCTTTTGGATGTTCTACATTAGATAGGTTTTTATGAAAAGAATCCAATACTGCATAAGAGTAGGGCTTTATTATTTCAATAATTTGATTATTGATGTTTTGATGTTGTAAAAGTGTTCCCGAATCTGGATTACCTTTAAAATAAACAATATCGTAAGTATTCATTGATATAGACTCTTTGTAAGCGAATTTTTTATTTACTTTAACATAGCTTTTTGTAACTTAGATTAAATTGCATCTTATTGTTAAAATTTCTGTTATACTTACTTGACTATTTGGTCAACAACTATAAATATTAAGGATAAAAAATGAATGAAATTAAAAACATAGCAGAAGATACAAATTATACGGCAGTTGATTTGGGTAATTTAAATGATTTGATGAACTATTCTTTAATTCATCCGGTTAATAAACAAGAAATTGAAGGAAAGGTATTTTTAAAAGATGCCTGTAAATTAACGGGTGCTGAGATATCATTTAATAGCCTACCTGCCAAAGTAGAACAGCCATACTTCCATATTCATAATAAAAATGAAGAAACATATATCATTTTAAAAGGTCATGGTTTTTTTCAAGTGGATGGAAAGTGTTTTGATATTAAAGAAGGAAGTGTAATACGAGTAGCGCCTAAAGGAATAAGAGGTATTCGTAATGATTCAAATGATACGATGACATACATAGTCGTACAAGCAAAAGAAAATTCCCTGGAAGAATATACTACAAATGATGGTGCAAGAGTCACTTTTGACCCAAAATGGTAAAATATTCTTCATTAGAAGTAGAATCTTATTGTTGATGTAAGGAATATTTGATAATATATAGAAAATAAAATATGCTCTAAGGAAAACAAATGTTTCCACTTGAAATTTGGCTTACCTATACTTTTGCTTGTTTACTCTTAGTTCTCTCCCCTGGACCTGATAATATATTAGCAATAGGAAGAGGTCTTTCTCAGGGTAAAATTGCTGCTTGTATGTCAGGTTTTTCTTCTGGAATTGGAATATTATTTCATGTACTAACGGCTACTTTTGGGCTTACTTTGTTGATTCAAACATCTGAGCTTGCATTTATGGTGGTTAAAATTATAGGAGCCTTGTATCTGATTTTTTTAGGAATTAAAGTTTTACGCTCACGTAGCCTTATTAATCTTGAAGCACAAAAAAAACAATCTTATAAAAATATTTTTATAACAGGTTTTTTATCTGCTGCTTTAAATCCCAAACCAGGAATGTTTGTACTTGCATTTCTTCCTCAATTTGTTAATCCCTCCTTAGGATCTGTAACTATACAAATGCTTGTTTATGGTTCTTGGTTTGCTCTCTTAACCGCCAGTGTATTTTGTCTTATGGGAATTTTCTCTTCAAAACTCTCATCGTATTTAAAAAAGCGTCCAAAAATTGTAAGTGGACTAAATATTGGAGCGGGGCTAACTTTTATTGCTTCTGGATTAGCGGTGGTTACTCTAAAACAGCGATAAAACTTTTCTTAAATAATATAACTTTAAAATAAATAGCTTGTGCAATAATGTACTATGATAAAAAACACGATAAAAGTATACTTTCCAAAAGAAAGGTTAGCATATGAATTTAGTGTTTTTTGTACTTTATTGTACCATGATGACAGCATCTCCTGGACCTACGAATATTATGATTCTTTCAACCGTTCATAATTATGGACTAAAAAGAGCTCTAAGCTTTTCATTAGGCTCCACCTTAGGTTTTTTTATTTTATTGGTACTTTCTGTTGTTTTTAATTCTATTCTTCTTTCTTATCTTCCTAAAGTAATATTTGTTTTACAAGGTTTTGGTGCTTTGTATATGATATATCTTGCCTATAGTATTTTTAAAATAAGTGATGCTAAAAAAAATAATTACAATACAAGTACGTTTAAGACGGGATTTTTAATGCAGTTTATTAATCCAAAATCTTTAATATTTACCTTAAGTGTCTTTCCAAGTTTTGTTTTTCCTTTTTATAATTCATTTTTGTCTTTGAGCTTTTTTGTTCTTATGATTACACTTATTGCCTGCATGTCTTTTTTCTCTTGGATTTTATTTGGAAAAGTATTAAAATCTTTTTTAGATAAACATAAGAGGCTTGTTAATAATATTATGGCATTATTTTTACTTGTGTGTGCAGTAATTATCTCAGGGATATTGAAATAAATGGAAAAATTTATATATAAAAATGCAAGAGATATAACAGTTCTAAAAGCCAGAATGAAAACCTTCACTTATAAAAAGCATGCCCATGAAGAATACTCCTTAGGTGTAACTTTGAATGGTATTCAAAAATATTCTCTTGATGGAACATCTCAAACATCCCATAAAAATGGAGTAATGCTTTTTAATCCTGAACAATTGCATGATGGGCAGGCTGGAAAAAGTGAAGAAAGCTTAGATTATGTCATGTTATATATCAAACCCTCACTTTTTTTAGAAGCAATAGACAAAAAAGAGATTGTTAAATTCTCGTCTTCTCTTGTTTACAATGAAAAACTAAAACACGATATTATAAATCTTTCTTCTGCCATTTTTCTTAAAAAAGATGAAAGTTTATGCAATGAGTTATTATTAAATGTGGCAGATAACTTTACATCAAAAGATTTTGTAATTGATTATAAAAAAGAGAATCATCTGATAAAAAAAGCAAAAGAAATGATCTATTATGAACTGGATTATGTGCTTAATTTAGATGAAATATCAAAAGTATTAGGCTTAAATAAGTTTCAATTTATTAGAATGTTTAAAACAAATACTGGAGTTACTCCTTATCAGTTTTTTTTAAATTGTAAGATAATACATGCAAAAAAACATTTAGAGTTAAAAAAAGATTTGTATGCAACTGTAGTAGAATTTTCTTTTTCTGATTTATCTCACTTAAACAGACATTTTAAAAGAGTTTACGGCCTTACTGCTTATGAATATTTACTTTCTTTGTCTTAGTTTCTAATACTGCTATAATCTATTTAATATATATATAGGAGAATCATATGACTTTTGAAATATTATCTACGTTTATTGTAGTGGTACTAGTTTTTTGTCTTATTCCAGGACCTACTGTTATTTTAGTAATTGGGCAGGCTTTAAGTCATGGAAAAACATCTGTTATCCCTTTAGTCGCAGGAGTTCTTGTAGGTGATTTTGTTGCTATGAGTTTATCATTACTCGGGCTTGGTGTAATTCTTGCAACTTCTGCAACTTTATTTTTTGTTTTAAAATGGTTTGGTGTTTTGTATTTAATATACTTAGGAATCAAAACATGGAGAGAAAACCCTAATATTAAAGACATAGAAGTAAAAGAAGATAAAAATCTTAAAAAAAACATGTTTAAATCTGCTTTTTTTGTGACTGCTCTAAATCCAAAAGATATTATGTTTTTTGTAGCTTTTCTTCCACAGTTTGTAAATTCACAAGAAGCAGTATTTCCTCAATTAATTATACTAATGCTCACGTTCTTATTTATTGTTGCCTTAAATATCAGTCTTTACACTGTTTTTGCAGGAAAAATAAGCCACAAGATTCAAGACTATAAAGCAAGAAAAAAACTAAATAAAATTGGTGGTGGTTCACTTGTAGTTGCTGGTTTAATAACAGCTACAATTCAGAGAACATCAAGTTCTTAATTATATTAGAGTTTTAATAATTTAAAAGGAAATAAATGAATATTGCAATATTAACATTTGATGGGTTTAATGAATTGGATTCATTTATTGCCTTAGGAATATTAAATCGTATGAAGAATAGGGGATGGAACGTTCAAATTACATCACCAAGCCAATATGTTACTTCTATGAATGATCTTAGAATAAAAGCACAACAAAAATTAGAATTTGCTTCAAGAGCAGATGTCGTATTGTTTGGAAGTGGCATTTATACAAGAGATATTGCAAAAAATGAGAGCATTTTAAAGCAATTAAAATTAGATCCCAAAAAACAATTAATAGGAGCTCAGTGTTCAGGAACATTACTTTTATCTGTTCTTGGTTTATTGAAAGGTCTTCCTGCCTGTACTGATTTAACCACAACACCTTGGGTAATAGATTCAGGTGTTGAAGTTTTAAATCAAGCTTTTGTTGCAAAAGATAATATTGCAACAGCTGGTGGTTGTATGTCATCGCAATATTTAGCTACTTGGGTTATTGCTAAACTAGCAGGAAAAGAAGCGGCAAGTGAAGCCATTCATTATGTAGCACCAGTAGGGGAGAAAGAGAAAAGTGTTTCTCATAATCTCTCCGTCGTAAGTCCTTATATATAAAACGTAGATATAATTTAAATATTTTTAAAATAGCCCTTAAGCTATTTTAGAATCATTTAAAAAAGAAATACTATCTATCTTTTTTATTGTGTAAAATTCTTTGTATATCTTAATTACTTGCATAAATTCGTTTTCATCTATACTTATAAGATGATTATTTAAGCTTTCTTGTTCTTTTTTACAGTTTATTTTTATTAAGGATTTCGCAAGAATATTTTCAATTAAAAGCATGGCACGTTTTTTATTTGAATTCGTAGTTTTTAATATCAAAAGTGCTTCATTTGTTAATTCAATAACCTTTAGACACTCTTTTTTATCAATGGGGTGAAGTATCATTTTTGATAATATATTTAAGGCTTGATTATGCAAAACAACGGGCATTTCATCCTTATCCCCAACAGATTCTTTAAGTAGCATTCCTTCACTTCCAAGCTTAATCGCTTGATTAATAAGATTGATATTTAAAGAATATTCTTCAAGGTATTGTAATCTATACGCAATTGCCATGTTTACAAAACTTGCTCCATATTCAAAGGCTCCAAGAGTTGGGATACTCAAACATTTTTTATAGTGATTAATAGCTTCTTTGTATTCATTATTCCATTCTGAATAATTTGCCAAAATATTATAGTAGTGCCATAACCAAAGTGCTTCATTATCATTGTTGTGTGTAAATAATAATTCTTTTAAATTTTCTAAGGCGAGAATGCCTTCTTCTTTTAAATTTTCTTTTCTTTGACTGACAATTAACCAGGCTTTTCTTTGATAAAATCTAACTTCAATTGTAGATGGTTTTTCATTTTTAGAATTATTTAATGTTTTAGGTAAACTTTCATAAGCTTTGTTAAAACTTCCCAGTCTTTCATATAAAGAACAAATATTAACTGAATATTTATTGGGATTAATTTCAAACAAATATTTGTTTAGTAAAAGTGCTTGTTCATAATGACCGCTTCTTTCAAAAAGAAAACACAGTTTATTTAAAGAAGAAAGAGAGAGTCTTCTATATACTGATTTATTATTATTTTCAAAAGAATTTAATTCGCTTGCATCAAACATTTCTCCTGCTATTTTAAACCAATACGTATCGATAAATTCATATTCTTGTTTTTTAAGAATAGAGTCAATAAATTTATCCAAGATCACTAAGGTTCTTTTTTCATCTAAGACTATATCTTTGACATAATAATATAAGATTAGTAGAGATATTGGATTATCAAAATACGTAACACACTCTTCTATATGGTTTCTTAGATAATAAGACAAACGCTTTCTTTCTTCTTCTAAATCTTTTAGCTTTACATTTTTTGTAAAGCTAAAGAGCGTTGATTTATCTTGTTTAATAAAATTAAAATCATCAAAACTACGGTTAATAAAACTTTGAAAACCAGAAATCAGGTGTTCACTTGTATTTTCGTGCGCATCAAGAAAGTTTCTTCCACAGTATTCAAACAGTTCTAAGGAAATAAATATTTTTTCATTTTGATTAAGAAAAGAAGTGGAGGAAAGTTGCATAAGTGAATAAAGTTTTGTTTCTTGTGCTGATAATAATAATTCTAAAGAAGCATTATTGGATTTATTTGTATCTTTAATTATGTTAATACTTAAGACATCAAATTTTTCTAATTTTTCTTTTATACTACTAATTTGGTCATTTCTAATGAAAAAATTAATTCGGGTAAATCTGTTTAACAATACAGGTATGAGTATTTTCCATACCCAATGTTCTTTGTTTAGTAAATCAGCATTGTATACATTCACGCTTGCTTTTTTATCAAATAAACTTAATCCTAATTTTATTCGTTCTCTTTTTCTGATATCTTTATTGAACCAAGAAGATAAAATATTTTTTAATTCACTTCTTTCACCTTCTAAAAGTGAGGGCATTAGGAGTAAACCAAAAAAGAAAATAAGCACAAAAACAAGTGAGATGCTATCTTTTATGTCCCAAACGAAAGGAAGTTCAAAAATAAGCTTTTTAAATAAATCTTCATAAATTGCAGAAGAAAGTAAAGCAAACATGATGACGATAACAGAAATAAAAGATAAAAAATATTTGGAAAATCTTTTCTTTAAAAAATATTTAAAACTACTTCCCTTTAGCGTATTTATGTCTTTTTCAAATTTTTCAAGATTGTCTTTTTCACAAAGGGTAATATTAATTTCATTTTTCTTTTTTGAAATAATACTTTCTTCAAACGTTTTTCTTTCTGCTGTTCCTAAAGAACATATATGTAAGTTGCAAGAACTATTTCTCATGTTTACTTTATTCCATCTCGTGCAATTTTATGTTGAAGGGGATCAGAAAAACTGTAGGTTCCTGTTTTTAAAGCAAAAGGAAAAGTACTTAAACATTTTTGGTACTCCAAAACAAAATCATCAGAATATACATTAAATGAACTTGTTAATATGTCTATATATTTAGAAGCAATAAAGCAATTCTTTGTAGTATTTGTAGCAATTCTATCTTTTTTTATTGTCATAAATGCAATAACATCTTCATTTAAGCAGTATCCCTCCACATCCTTTGCTTTGATAGTGATACAAGCATAGTTTTTTTCTCTTATTTTTAAAGTCTTTAATTCTTCATCCGTAATTTTTATTAAAACACCATTTGTTTTGTCTAAATTGTTTTTTTCTAAGTTTAAAAAGACACCATTTATTTTGATATTATCAGCAAACTGAATATATTCAATAGCATTCCAAATTTTTTTATAACCTTTGATTGAAACTGGAATCAAATCTTCTTGTTTTAGTTTTCTTTTAAAAGACTTTTGCGCACTTGTTATATTAATTAAAGAGCCGTAACCAAATAAATACATATATTAATCTCACTTTTTAAAATTTAATTTTTTTGTGCTTGATTCTACTATAAAACCGGTAAACTTTAAATTATTAATGCGTAAACATACATTACTTATTCAAAGCTTTCGATTTTATATTTAGAAAAAAATATAAAATTTATGATTAAAATGATCTCTTGTAGTAGAGTATAAGATGAATTTTAATATTATTGGTAAATTAAAGTATTAAGGTATACAGTAATGAAATATATTCGTACTACAGAAGCTACTTCTTGGAGAAAGAGAGAGGGGATTTGTGACAAACTTGTTCAGTTTGTTTATTCTTTTGTTCCAAATGCAAATCCAAGATATCAACAAAAATACTATTTGTTAAATGAATGGTTTATTGAATTTGATAATGAAGGAAAAATACAAAGAGAAATGGGAATTGATTTAGAGGGAAAAGTTCTTTTTGCAAGCCCCTATAAACAAAATCCTGGTTTTTGGATAGAAAGTGATATGACTTTTGAAGATTTTAGCAATAATGAGATCCCTGCTGAAAAGTTCTTATTCTTGTGGGATGAATATTTTTCTTAATAATATATAAGATGAGATATTAACTCTCTTTACATATTAGATAGAGAATTCTTTATGTCTTCAAATTCCTCTTTCTTAATTTCGCCGCTTGCTAAGCGTTTTTTTAAGATAATTATTGAACTTTCTTTCTTTAGCTACTTATTACTTTTAAAAATAAAAAATAAGACAAAAATAATTACTCCCCAAAATACTAGCATTGCAAAGCTATGAAATACAGTCATATTGTTATTCATATAATACATCATACTTAACTCCTTTTTTATATTATAGTGTTCCCTTGTATATAAAGTGTGGAAATTTAACTTGTTAATACTAGTTCTATAAAGACCATAGAAAAGGCGTAAAAAAAGCAAAAATAAAAAGATTTCAACATTTAAGCTACATTTATGTTTTACCTCTTGACAAAGTTCGTAAAACCTCCTATAATTCCCGTCCAAATCAAGTGTGACACTTTAAAGTGAC
>Ga0209395_1007861_pt1 | contig 11065 bp, 13 predicted proteins | sample GOMGulsemesocosm_3_FD_184635 | JGI IMG/M metagenome (GOLD analysis project Ga0209395, IMG submission 184635) | Methane-oxidizing microbial communities from mesocosms in the Gulf of Mexico - GOM9D Gulf of Mexico (SPAdes) (version 2) | ecosystem: Environmental > Aquatic > Marine > Cold seeps... | reverse complement strand
AGATGAACTAAAAAAAGTTACCCATCCACAATTTGCAGGAATAGATATCAATAGTGGTTTTGAAATAGAACCCGCATTAAAAAATATTTCTAAAATTAAAAAATTTAAACAATCCGTTATTGCTAACAAAGAGTAACGCAGTAAGGCAATCTCATCAATCAGATTGCTTCGTACCTCGCAATGACGTAATTATAATAAAAATGAATTACACAGTTAATGAAAAAGGATTTTATGGAGATTTTGGCGGAGCATTTATCCCTGAAATGTTATATCATAATGTAAATGAATTGAAAGAGCAATACCTTCAAATTATCGAATCTGAAGCCTTTCAAAAAGAATATAAAAATTTATTAAAAGACTATGTTGGCAGACCAACACCACTATTCTTAGCAAAAAACCTTTCTAAAAAATACAATAGCACCATCTATTTAAAACGAGAAGATTTAAACCATACTGGAGCTCACAAAATCAATAATACTGTTGGTCAGATTTTGTTAGCTCAGAAAATGGGTAAAAATAGAATCATTGCTGAAACTGGAGCAGGACAACATGGTGTTGCTACAGCTACGGTATGTGCCCTAATGGGATTGGAGTGTATTGTATACATGGGGGAAATTGACATTCAACGTCAAGCACCAAATGTCGCTCGTATGAAAATGTTAGGAGCAGAGGTTCGTCCCGCAACATCAGGAAGTAAAACTTTAAAAGATGCTACCAATGAAGCCATTCGTGATTGGATTGCTAACCCCGTAGATACGTACTACTTGATAGGGTCTGTAGTAGGACCTCATCCCTATCCTGATATGGTTGCCCGTTTTCAATCTATTATTAGTGAAGAGATGAAGATACAATTAGAAGAAAAAACTGGTAAAAATTATCCAGATAAAATTATTGCTTGTGTAGGTGGCGGTAGTAATGCTGCTGGAGCATTTTATCATTATTTAGACAATACTGATGTTGAACTCATTGCTGTAGAGGCCGATGGTTTAGGAGTAGCTACAGGTAAGAGTGCAGCAACTACTCAATTAGGTTCAGAGGGAATTATTCACGGTAGTAAAACCTTATTAATGCAAAATAGCGAAGGGCAAATTACAGAACCTTACTCTATTTCAGCTGGATTGGACTATCCAGGAGTTGGTCCATTACATGCACATTTATTTAAAAGTGGTAGAGGTAAATTTATAGGTGTTACAGATAAAGAAGCTTTAAAAGCAGCTTATGAGCTTACTAAAATTGAAGGAATTATCCCTGCATTAGAATCTGCTCACGCTTTAGCTGCCTTAGATAAGTTAAAGCTATCACCTAATGATTGTGTTGTTGTGAACCTTTCAGGAAGAGGAGATAAAGACATGGAAACCTATATTGACCGAATGAATACTAACTTATAACAGAAGTAAAATGAACAGACTTGAAAACTTATTTTCTTCTAAAGAAAATATTCTTAATATATATACTACTGCAGGTTTCCCTAAATTGAATGATACCATTGAAATTATTCAAGAGTTAGCTGCTTCTGGAGTTGACATGGTAGAAATCGGAATGCCGTTTTCTGATCCTTTAGCTGACGGCCCTACCATACAACACAGTAGTGAAGTTGCCATAGAAAATGGAATTACACTAGATTTAATTTTTAATCAAATTAAAGAAATAAGAAAAACGGTTGATATTCCAATAATGCTAATGGGCTATTTAAATCAGTTAGTAAAATATGGTGTAGAAGATTTTTTAGCCAAAGCAGCTGACGTTGGTGTTGACGGCTTTATTTTACCTGATTTACCTTTAGATATATACCAAGAAGAATACAAAATCCTTTTTGAAAAATACAATTTAAAAATAAGCTTTTTAATTACACCTCAGACTACTGATGAACGTATTAAAATGATTGCAGCAGAAAGCACTGCTTTTTTATATATTGTCTCTTCTTTTGCAATTACAGGAAGTAAAGCAGACATACAACAAAATCAAATAGAGTATTTCAAGAAAATAGAAGCTATGAAGTTGAATACACCTAAACTCATTGGTTTTGGTATTAGTAATTCTGAAACATTTAATACGGCATGTAATTATGCTAACGGAGCAATTATTGGTAGTGCATTTATTAAAGCGTTACGTAATAGTGACCACCTTAACAATACAATAAATCAATTTACAAAGCCTATAAAACATTCGTAAACAATTGTATTTCAGTAGTTTAATTCGTATATTTGTGTATTACCAAAAGTGGGATATATAGGTTACACAATAGTAATTATATATTGGTAATATCGTATGTATCTCATAACTTGATGATTGGCTATAAGAGAATTATAGAAGCATTGTAATATTATATGTTTCGCAGTACCTTAGTTAATTATGATAGTTGAAAGCCGTATCAAAGTTTACAATCTTGATATGGCTTTTTTTATGCTCTAATTCAACGAGTATCTCCCTTACTATTTTAAGGCTGACCATATACCTTTATAAATCAGCAACAGAAGTTGATAAAGTAGCTTCGAGCAACAACACTAGCGTATACATCTATTTTTACAGTATCTTTGCGGCACATTTTGTACTAAAAATCATATATGCAATTCAAAGACTTAAAATTAAACAAACCAATACTAAAGGCTATTTCTGAGAAAAACTATGAAGTACCTACTCCTATTCAGGAATATACCATTCCTTTAATTTTAGAAAAAAAAGATGTTATTGCGTCAGCTCAAACTGGGACAGGTAAAACTGCAGCTTTTGCTTTACCTATTTTACAACTACTATATGACAAGCAAAATGAAGGTAAATCTGGAAAAAAAACAAGAGCGCTGATAGTAAGCCCTACGCGTGAACTTGCCATACAAATTAACGAAAACTTTAATAGATATAGTAAATACACTAACCTTAAGTCTGCTGTAATATTTGGTGGAGCCTCTATTGATCCTCAAAAAGAAATCCTTAAAAAAGGAGTCGACATTTTAATTGCTACTCCTGGTCGTTTATTAGATTTACATAAGCAAGATGTAATTAACCTTGATTATATTGAAACGCTGGTTTTAGATGAAGCTGATTTAATGCTAGATATGGGATTCATTGATGATGTTAAAAAAATCGAGCGTCTTTGCCCTGATCAAAAACAAACATTACTGTTTTCTGCAACAATGCCACATAAGGTAATTGATTTAGCGAATACACTATTGACTGATCCTGAGAAAGTAGAAATTTCACCAAACTCATCTACTACAAAATCTGTAAATCAGATATTATACTATACTCCAAAACCTCAAAAAATAGAGTTGTGTTTGCATCTTTTACGAAATACAATCAAAGGAAATATTCTTATTTTCAGACGTACCAAGCATGGGGTTGATAAACTAGAGAAATCCTTACTTAAAAACGACTATAAAGTTTCTTCAATTCATGGAGATAAACCTCAGAACGAACGTCAAGAAGCACTTAATGATTTTAAAAGAGGAAAGGTTAATATTTTAATAGCTACTGATGTTGCGTCAAGAGGGATTGACATCAAAGAATTGGATGCTGTTATTAATTTTGATATCCCTAATATTTCAGAAACTTATGTACATCGTATTGGGAGAACTGGTAGGGCTGGAAATAAAGGAACATCATATTCATTATGTTCCGCAGATGAAAAAGATTATATAATTAGCATTCAAAAACTAATTAATAAATTCATCCCGGTTGAAGAAGAACACCCATATCCATTAGACCCAAAAGCTAAACCTCAAGTACACAAAAAAGCAGGTAGTAAACATAAAAAAGGAAGAAAGTCTGAAGGCTCTAAAAAGAAAAAGAAACGTTGGTATTAATTGTGTTGTCACATGTTGTATACATATAATTAAATACTTACAACCGTTTAATCACAAACTAAAGACAATAAATTAAAGAGAAAACAAAGATTTTAAATATTTTTACTACATTAATTCTATTATCAAATAAATCTATAGTAGTGCGTTTATCCCGATGTTTACTTAATTAAAATAAACTTTTATAACCGATGATCGAAAGGCTTCAAAATAATGATATAGAAATATCTAAAAAAATACGTTCCGTTTTTCAAGCATCATATAAGATCGAAGCAAAATTATTAAATGCTACTGATTTCCCTCCCTTAAAAAGGTCTCTTAAAAATTATGTAAATAGTAGCACAGAGTTCTTCGGATACTTTAAAGATCAGGAATTAGCTGGAGTAATTGAAATTGAACATAACAATAATTTTACCGATATCAATAGTTTAGTTGTAGACCCAAATTTTTTCAGGCAAGGAATTGCGAGAAAATTAATGGAATTCGTTTTCAATTCATTTGATTCAAAACTCTTTGTTGTTGAAACTGGACTGGAAAATGGACCAGCTACTAAATTGTATAAGAAATTTGATTTCAAAGAAGTTAAACAGTGGGACACCGATCACGGAATTAGGAAAATAAAATTTGAGAGGAAAATAAATAACTAAGCACAACAACACTAATAAATAATACGAGGGTATTTTACCCTAATAAACATACTCCCACAGATTTACCATAACTCTTGACAAAGTCAATCTTTTATATTAATTTTATAATATATCTGATTAAAATTCACTTTTAATAAAGACAATATAATCTTGTGGCTCAATCTAAAAAAATAAGCATATTTGCTTTTGCAAAATTCCAAGCAATTCTAACAACTCTTTTAGGAACACTTTGTGGCGTACTATATTCTTTTGGTGGACTTATTATAGACACACTTGTAACTACGGGGTTTCTTTCTACTGAATCAATGTCAACACCGGGTTTAAGTTTTGGAACGGTATTGGCCTTTGGAGCACTGATAGTCATGCCTATTATATTTGCAGTATTTGGATTTTTAGCCGGAATTATTGAGGCTATTTTGTATAATTTATTTGCACGATGGATTAGAGGAATAGATCTGGATTTTAATAAAAAATAATCATCTCAGGGATATCAAAAAAAAAACCACGCATTGCGTGGTTTTTTTTTGATATAAAATTATAGGATTTTTACTTTCCTAACATTCCTTTTTTCAAATCTTTATCAGCTGGTTTTTTACCTAACCAAATACCAAACAAGGCTTTTTTAAATTCCAAACCACTAACACTTCCTTTTTCAGAACCATTTTTATAAACAATAGTTTTTCCGTTAGCATAAGTAATGTCAAAAACATCCTCTTTTGTTATCTCATCATTAAAACAAGCTACAAAACTAGCTCTTTCAGCTGTAGTTGCTTTTCCAGAAGTTGAGTTTTCAAATCCATCCGTTACAGCACCAATCATTTTACTTTGTGATACCATACCACTAACAATATGCAACTTCATTGCCATTGGAGCATCAGCATTTATAACCATGTCTGCATCTTTTGATTTTGTTTGCACATACAATCCTCCTGCATATAAGTCAATCCACATTTTCTCTCTCATCCCTGCTCCGTTAAGTTCCATTTCTTCACCAGAAAGGGTTACTTTATTAGGAAGTGTCACATCCCCCACTTTAGTTTGTGCATTGGAAAAATTTGCACTAACCATAAACGCTATTAAAAGTAATATCTTTTTCATTTTTAATTTTATTTAGTTAATAATTATCTTAATTATTGGTGTTAATTTTATTAATTGATGCTCTTTTTAATGATAGTAATGATGCATTTAACTCATAGCCTAACAATAAAATATTTGAGTTCAACCAAATATATAACATTAAAATCAATATGGCCCCTATTGACCCGTACAACTCATTATACTGTGCAAAATTCTCTACATACACCCCAAACAAATAGGTTGTCAGCAAGAATAATATTGTTGATAATGTTGCTCCAGGAGTAAAATACTTCCTTGAATTTTTCTCTGGCGATCCAAAATAATAAAACATAGCAATCACTGTATAAAACATCATTGTGAACATAATGTATTTAGGCACTTGCAGTCCTATTATATCTTCTGGTAATATTCCAAAATCTTCTAAATTTTGATCAATATACACCTCTACCAATGGTATTGCTATTACTGCTAAAAACAAAAACAATGCCAAGAGTAAGGCTACACAAAATGCTGTTATATACTGTCTTATGTAATTCACATTGATTTTTGTGTGATAAGAATTCTGAAAACCGCTAAACAAGGCATTAACACCGTTAGCCATTAAAAACATAGAAAACACAAAAGAGGTGGATAACAAACCTACCCGTTGTTTTTCAAAAATATTCTCAATTGTAGTTTCAAAAACTGCCACAGTACTTGACGGCAAAACATCTTCTAGAAAGGGAACAACATCATGATAGTAATCAATAAACGAAACTAAAGGCAATAAATTTAATACAAAAAGTAAAAACGGAAATAAGGACATAAAAAAACTATAGGATATTGCCCCAGCCCTTGTTGCTAAAGCTCCTTTTACAATACCTATAATATACATTTCTAGCACATCATATAACGATAAACCTCGTAAACCAGGTATTTTTATTCGCCTTCCAATAGTAAATATTGGGTTCAGGATGCGCATTCCTAATTTAATTAGCGTTGAAGGTTGTTTTTCTTTTTGTTCCAAAAAATTAAACTGCTTTTAAACTTAAATCTAAATTATATACTGAATGTGTTAAAGCTCCCGATGAAATATAATCTACTCCACAATTTGCATATTCACGAGCAGTTTTTTCATTAATCCCTCCAGAAGATTCTGTTAAGCATTTGTCACCAATTAAAGCGACAGCTTTTTTAGTATCTTCATAATTGAAATTATCAATTAAAATTCGATATACTCCTTCAGTTTGAAGAATCATTTCTATTTCTTGCAAATCACGTGCTTCCACAATAATTTTTAAATCTTTATTATTTGCTACTAAATAGGCTTTCGTTTTTTCAATTGCTTTTGTTATTCCTCCAGCAAAATCAATATGATTATCCTTAATCATTACCATATCATATAACGCAAAACGATGATTTACACCTCCACCAATTTTTACCGCCCATTTTTCCAAAGCTCTGATTCCAGGTGTCGTTTTTCGGGTATCTAAAATTTGTGTTTTTGTTCCGTCTAATAAATCAACAAATAACTTGGTTTTGGTAGCTATAGCACTCATACGCTGCATAGCGTTCAACACCAATCGTTCAGCCATTAAAATACTTTGTGACTTCCCTTGTACATAAAACACAATATCACCATGTTTTACAGCGCTACCATCTTCTATAAGCGTTTCTATCTGTAAATCAGCATCTACATACTTAAATACTTCTTTTGCAAATTCTACTCCAGCTATAATACCGTTATCCTTGACTAATAATTTTGCTTTACCAATTGCAGTATCAGGAATACAAGATAATGAAGTATGATCGCCATCACCAACATCTTCACGTATGGCATTAGCAATAATTAATTCTATTTCTGTTTTAAACTGAGCTTCTGAAATCATTTATATTAGTTTTATTCACTAACAAAAATAGAAAAAAGGTTTATTTTTGACCCTATAATTTACTGATAACATCAATGCAAATTAAACTTATTGCCATAGGAAAAACTGACGACAAGCAATTACTACAGCTTATTGAACAGTATCAAAAAAGATTGAAACATTATATTAAGTTTGATTTAGACATTATTCCTGATATTAAAAACGTTAAAAATCTTTCTGAAAAACAACAAAAAGAAAAAGAAGGCGAATTAATTTTAAAAAAAATAAGCCCTACAGACGTATTGGTCTTATTAGACGAAAACGGAAAACATTTTTCCTCTGTAGAATACGCAAATTATCTACAGAAGAAAATGAATTCCGGTATCAAACAATTGGTATTTGTTATTGGTGGACCTTATGGATTTTCTAATAATGTATACCAAAAAGCACAAGGAAAAATTTCTTTATCAAAAATGACTTTTTCTCATCAAATGATTCGCCTATTTATAGTAGAGCAAATCTATAGAGGATTTACAATTTTAAAAAATGAACCATACCATCACCAATAAAGTTAATGCGCTTTCATAACCTCTTTACGTTTTTTCAATTGTGTTTCTAAATCCTTAAGTGTTTCTTTTACAGAAAGCTCATAATTTTTCTCATCAGATTCAGCATATACCCTAGGACCCGGTATACTTAATTCAATTTTACACACCTTCCCTTCCCCTTTTGGGTCATTGCGCTTTTCAATACTTACATTAGCACTAATAACCCAATCATATTTATTTCCTAAATTTCCTAGTTTACTCGTAATGTATTCTGTCATAGCCTCGCTTGTAGGCATATCTAAAAATTGAATATTTATTGTCATAGTCGTAGATTTAAATTTGTTTTATAAAGTTAATAATCTTTCCCTTAGCCATTGCTGATATTTATCATTTTGATTTATAATTTTCATTTTAACTAAGATGTACTATTTTTGATGAAAAATTTCACTCCTTATGGAACTCATATTCGCTACAAATAACAAAAACAAATTACAGGAAGTTCAGGCAATGTTAACAAACATTAAACTTAAAACACTTGCTGAAATTAACTGTACTGAAGACATTCCTGAAACCTCTCCTACAATTACAGGAAATGCTATTCAAAAAGTAGATTATCTAACCAAAAACTATCACATAAATGGTTTTGCAGATGATACAGGCTTGGAAATTGAAGCTTTAAACGGTGAGCCTGGAGTATATTCAGCTCGTTATGCAGGTGAGGAAAAATCTGCTGAAGCCAATATGAATTTGGTTTTGGAAAAACTAGAAAACCAAACTAACAAAAAAGCACGTTTTATTACTATAATTGCATTAAACCTAAATGGAAAGCAACATGTATTTGAAGGGATTTGTAACGGACAAATCGTTTCAGACAAACGTGGTGAGAAAGGTTTCGGTTATGATCCCATTTTCATGCCTGATGGATTTAATAAAACCTTCGCTGAAATGACTATGGAAGATAAAGCTAGTGTTAGTCATCGTGGAAAAGCGGTTAGGTTGCTAATTAACTTTTTAAACTCACTATAAAACCCTTCCGTCACTATCGTGACTCCTTCCTTGTAAAGAGAAGGGAAACAAGCATTATTCCTCTCCTTTACAAGGAGAGGTGGCCAAAGGTCGGAGTGGTTTTAAATTAATCTTCCTCCGTTAATTCAAAAACAGCTTCAATTTGCACTTCAAAATAACGGGCCAATTTTAAAGCTAATACTGTTGAAGGCACATACTTGTTTTTTTCTATGGCGCTTATCGTCTGCCTACTTACTCCTATAATATCTGCCAGCTGTGCTTGAGTAACATCTTTTATAGCACGCTGTACTTTAATAGTGTTTTTCATCTTAAAACCTGTTAGATTTATACAATTGCGCATGAAAACGTACTATAAAGAACAACAATACTGTAAACATATTAAAAATCATCACATCAAAAAAAGACATATCAAATACAAATAATACAGCTAAAAATAAAATTCCATAATTTACGTACACTGACCACACTAAGGAACTTAATCGTATTTGCGATATAAACTCATCCTCTACCTTAGTTTTACAAAAACCAACAAGAATACCACCAATTATAATCAATATAGCTACAAGTTCATCTAAAAAACCATTTTCAACTATTTCGAAAAAATGTTTTTCATGAGTAAGAATATTTCTTTCTGAAACAACACTAAAAAAAGGAATCCTTCCAAAATAATCTGCGTCTATTTCAAAAAATCGCATTGCAGTACCCATTATCATTCCTAAAATTAACAAAACCCACCCAAATTTCTTAAATCGATGTGGTAGTAAATAAGATTTACCCATAACTAATGTATTGTGTTTTTTACCAAATGTAAAACAAACATTACATTATGACAAGTTTTTTTATCTTTTTAACATATAAGACCATATTTTTTAGCTACTTAACAATAAAAACGTATATTTGCACCGAATTTAAAAAATACTACCAGAGTGGTAGTTGATGTTACAAAGGAGCTTTATTTTATACGAATGGGTTGCTCTAAGTAACATATTTGCGAACAGTAAAATAAAAGTAAATGGCAACATTTGAAGAATTAGGCCTAGGCGAAAACAGCTTAAAGGCAATTAAGGACATGGGTTTTGAAACTCCGTCTGAAGTACAAGAAAAAGCAATCCCTTTATTATTAGAAAACGAAACTGATATCGTTTCACTTGCCCAAACAGGAACAGGTAAAACAGCAGCATTCGGTTTTCCATTAGTTGAAAAAGTAGATGCAGATAGCAGAACTACTCAAGGATTAATCTTGTCTCCAACTCGTGAATTGTGTTTACAAATCACAAATGAGTTAAAAAACTACTCAAAATACGTTAAAGGTTTAAATGTTGTTGCCGTTTATGGTGGAGCAAGTATTCAAGACCAAGCGAGAGCTATAAAAAGAGGTGCACAAATTATTGTTGCAACTCCAGGAAGAATGGGTGATATGATTCGTCGTGGAATGGTAGACATCAGAAAAATTGATGTTTGCGTTTTAGATGAAGCTGATGAAATGTTAAACATGGGATTCTATGAAGACATTACAGAAATATTATCTGACACTCCAGACGAGAAGAATACATGGTTATTCTCTGCAACAATGCCAAGAGAGGTATCTACAATTGCTAAGAAATTCATGCACGACCCAATGGAAATTACTGTTGGAACAAAAAATGCAGGAAACAAAAACGTATCTCATGAATACTACCAAGTATCAGGAAGAGATCGTTACAACGCGTTAAAGCGTTTAGCTGATGCTAACCCAGGAATATTCTCAGTAGTATTCTGTAGAACAAAAAGAGACACACAAGCAGTTGCTGAAAAGTTAATTGAAGACGGATATAACGCTGCTGCAATTCACGGTGATTTAAGTCAAAGTCAACGTGATACGGTAATGAAGTCATTCCGTAACAAGCAAATTCAAATGCTAGTTGCAACTGATGTTGCTGCACGTGGTATTGATGTAAATGATATTACTCACGTAGTAAACTACCAATTACCTGATGAAATTGAAACGTACACTCACCGTAGTGGTAGAACTGGTAGAGCAGGTAAATCTGGTATCTCTATAGTTATTGTTACTAAAAGTGAAATGCGTAAAATTAAATCTTTAGAACGTATTTTAAAGACTGATTTTATCAAGAAAGACATCC
>Ga0209395_1007858_pt1 | contig 11068 bp, 8 predicted proteins | sample GOMGulsemesocosm_3_FD_184635 | JGI IMG/M metagenome (GOLD analysis project Ga0209395, IMG submission 184635) | Methane-oxidizing microbial communities from mesocosms in the Gulf of Mexico - GOM9D Gulf of Mexico (SPAdes) (version 2) | ecosystem: Environmental > Aquatic > Marine > Cold seeps... | reverse complement strand
GGGATTATTACAATACTATCTCTCATAGTCTTAGCCTTTTCATGGACGACACTAAATCGATTACATGCAGCAATAACACTTTTTGATAAAGACAAAATCGTTGCCAATTTTTCTCACATGAAAGATGCGTTCATAACCCAAGAATTGAAAGCTCCTGCTCAACCTTATAAATTTTCCTACGATAAACAAAACCTCCCTGAAGTTTTTAGTTACCAAAATAAAAAAATTAATACTGAAGAGTTTTTAAACCGACGAGCCACAACAGCGATGGTTGTTGTGAAAAACAGCGACATTACTTTCGAAGAGTATTACTTAGGTACAACCGCGCAAGACAAGCGTATTTCGTGGTCAATGGCCAAATCTTTTGTTTCGGTGTTAATGGGGATTCAAGTAGACGCAAACAAAGTTGATATTGAAGCCCCCGTAGACTTTTATTTACCGCAATTAAAAGGTTCAGGCTACGAGCATGTAAAAGTAAAACATGTTCTGCAAATGTCATCAGGCGTTAAATGGAACGAAGATTATGCAGATTTCAATTCAGATATTAACAAAATGGGGCGTTTATTAGCTGTTGGTGGTTCACTCGATGAGATGGTTACCGAACTTGAAGCTGAAACTGAACCAGGTAAAGCATTTCACTACGTGAGTATGGATACACATGTTATTAGCATGATAATTAGAGAGGTCACTGGGAAGTCGTTAGTTGAATTAGTGCAAACACAATTGTGGAATAAAATAGGAATGGAAGGAGACGCTCAATGGATAACCGACTCAATTGGTAGCGCTTTTGCGTTAGGTGGATTAAACGCCCAAACACGAGATTACGCACGATTCGGCCAATTACTACTTAACCAAGGAAAATGGCTGGATGACACTATTGTTTCTGACAGTTGGTTAACACAAGCGACAACCGCACAAGTAGACTATTTAGCGCCAAATGAAACAGAATTAGGTTACGGATATCAAATATGGCTGCCAACAGAAGCACAACAAGGCGAGTTTTTTTGTGTAGGTGTTTACGGCCAATTTATTTATGTAAATCAGCAGCAAGGCATTGTTATTGTGAAAAATAGTGCAGATAAAGGTTTTATGGATGGTATCTCAAAACAAGAAACTATCGCCTTTTTTCGAGCAATAGTAGCGTCTTTATCATAACTACCGCTAGGTTGTTATAGACAATTTCTTGGAAACAGGTAGAATGCGCGTCGAGTTGACCAGACAATCGCTGCTTTATCGTTGTATTTTATGTTTCGGCATTAAATAGACAGATAGGGGGGAGGAAAGTCCGGGCTCCAATGAGCAGGGTGCCAGGTAACGCCTGGGCGGCGCAAGCCGACGACAAGTGCAGCAGAGAGAAGACCGCCGATGGCTTCCTTAGGGATTCACAGGTAAGGCTGAAAGGGTGCGGTAAGAGCGCACCGGATTGCTGGTAACAGTAATTGCAGGGTAAACTCCACCCGGAGCAAGACCAAATAGGGTTTCATACGGCGTGGCTCGCGTTGAAACCGGGTAGGTTGCTTGAGCCTTAGAGCGATTTAAGGCCTAGACGAATGATTGTCACTTTTCTTTATTTCGGTAGAGAGAAGATACAAAACCCGGCTTATAGTGTCAGCTCACCTATTCAATAAACCCTCGCAGCAATGCGGGGGTTTTTGCTTTTTAGGACAATGATTCTTCAATAGTGAGACTCCGCATAAAAGCTAGTTAACTAAGTCGTGATCTGAGAAAGGCTTTAGCAAAGCGCAAGTCATTCTCAACTGTACGTAATGAAACACCTATAATACGAGCAATTTCTTTATTACTTTTCTGTGAAAAATAGCGTAATTGTAGGACTTCTGCTTGTCTATAATTTGTTTTTTCAAGCTGGTTTATCAAAACATCGACAGCAATTAAAGTAAGGTCACCGTTATTATCGGGCTCTAAAATTTCAGCAGCTTCTTCCGATTGTAAGGATATCTTATCAGGATTCCGCGAAGATGCTTTCACATGTTTGCGGTAAGTATCTACAAATAGATTTCTCACCGTTGCGTTAAGATAACTATAAAAATGGCGTAAGGTTTCTAATGGTAATGTTGATTCAGCGGCTAATAGTTTTTCGTAAGTATCGTGAGCTAGATCTGTTGCTGAGTACGACAAAAATTGAGTATTTACATCGTTGGGCAATTTTTGATAGTTCATTTTTGCGTACTCTTTGATTTTTATGTAGGCAAGTTCCATAAGAATACGAGAAGCTTCTTCTTCACCATCTTGCCAACCTTTTATCAGTGTTAAAACTTCAGGTTCTGTCATGTTGTATTTTCCCTAGCGATTTAGCGTTAGTTTTCATTTTTTGCTATATCGTGGCTTTCAACTCTGTAAGTCGCTTTTCCCAACCATTATTAAAGGGAAGTGATTTTTGATGCAGTTGTTGTTCAATATCGGTTAATAAGGTTTGTGCCTGGTTGTGCTTTCCTTGTTTATTGTAAATAAAAGCTTTTTTCAGCCGAATGTCTATAATATGTGATGACTGCTTTAACTCTTTGTTATTCCATGGAAAGTGTGGAAGCTGTTTGATTTGGTTACTTGACTGAGGATTTTCCTGTTGAATTTGTAAAAATGCTAGTTCTAGTTTTTGTTTCTTTGAAAAGAAGTGATCTCTTGGTGTTTGATTGGTACGTGCGATGCTCTTTTCTAAATAAGTCATTCGCGCATTCATGATTGGTTTATCTTGAGAAAGGCTGTCAACATATTGTAAGAAAGGCTCATCAATTAAACGAACGACTCTAGCTGGTGCATTGTCATTATTTGAAATAAAACGTTGATAATCTTCTTTAATCAGTGAATTGATTGTGACTAATTTTTTAGGTGAATGGTTAAATAAATAGTTGTATGTATCTAGTGTTTTTGCGGCAATATGAAGCGTGTCCACGGTACGAAATGCAGTTTTAATGGATAAGTAAAATTGAAATAATTCATCAGCAACTAACTTATATTGTTCGAAATCTCCGGTATTATTCAAAGCAAATAGTTGGGCGTCGAGAGCATGTAAATATTGAACAGGTTGTACCTGGTTATTATTTTTTGCTAGTGTCGCGCTTTTCTTTGCGTATTCTAAACTTGTTATTGGTTCGTCATATGCGTAAAAACCAGCCATTATTCGATAAAATTGAATATTATTAGGGTGTTCTTTACCAATTATGCCTTGCAAGGAGTTAAGTGCGCTTTCCATGTGTAATCGCCCTTCATTGAAGCGATCTATTTCTATCAATGCTCTACCAAGGACCATTTTCTTTTGGATAATCGCTATTTGATTGTTTTGTTGTTCGTACCAGCGGATTGATTCCTCGACTGCTGCAATAGCCTCTTCAATGAGTGGGCGAGAAAGGGTGTCGAATTCACTTTGTATTATTTGTTCAAAACTAAACTCTATACCATTATGTATTTGGTTCAGTAATGCTCCTGCCAATGCGCCAGAAATACTGCCACGAGTATCGTTATCTAACTTATCCCAATAGTGCTTTTTCATATTTCGTAGCAGTACTACATGTTTTGCGCCCATTTCACTGGGTCTGCTTTGGTATAAGTGGTACTTCACGCCGTTTAGGTATTGGTGATAAAATTTTGCTTGAGGAAGAGAGTCTGGCAGGTCCGCCATATTGGAAAAAGTTAAGTATTCAACCAAAATACGAGTATCAGCTTGAATTTTGTCGAACCCATTTGAATATAATAATTGTAAAACGTATTTCTCACCGGCTTTGTACGCCAAGTCTTTATCTACTAGGGCGCCAACATTGTTAATTATATCTAATAACAAAGTATTTGCTTCGTTCAATTCCCCCAGTGACTCAAAACTATTTGCCAGTGAGTACTTTATTTTGGCTATGGAATCAGCGTTTAAATTTGTTTCTTCTAAAATGAGCCGTTTAGCATTATTAAGTAAATCTTTAGCGTATAACTCTTTACCGTTTGTCTTTTTTAGATCTGCCATTTCAAGTAATTGAGATAACTTTTTCACCGTTAAATCTGACTCTTGTTTAGCAAGAGTTATGTTATGGTTTTGTATGGCTAAATTTGTGGTTAAATAAATAATGGTGATGAAAGTTGCGCTAGCAAAAATACTGGCGACAGGGTGCTTATTAGTCACAAATTTTTTAGCTTTAAACCACTTTGTGGCTGAGTATGCTTCAACTACATCATGACGTAGGAAACGCGTTATATCTTGTCGTAATTCAAGTACCGAAGCATAACGATTCTGGTATTCAACAGCCGTTGCCTTTTCGATAATGGCATTTAATTCTGCTAGTTGCTTTGGATTATCTTTGTGCTCAAGTAAGTCTTCTAACACCCTACCAAGAGAGTATATATCGCTATATACAGAAGGTAACTCGCCACATTTCACTTCAGGGCTAGCATATTTAGCAGTAAGCGCTCTAACGTAAAATTTGTATGCTGTGTGTGCATCTTGATTGTCTACGTTAAACATTCTCGATATACCAAAGTCTAGAATTTTAAGCTGACCCGTACTGTTAACCATTATATTTGAAGGTTTGATGTCAGCGTGAATTACTTGTCGCTGATGGGCATGATGAACGGCATCACAAAGATCAGTAAAGATATTGAGTTTGCTATTGAAGTTAGTACTCTTGTTTGCCCACAATGTTGAAATCGGCTCGCCTTCGACTAATTCCATCACAATATAGTGTGAGCCTGATTCAGTTAGCCCTGAGTCAAATACCTTGCCAATGGCCGAGTGATTTAGCTTAGCCATAAAGTTGGCTTCACGAATCAAATTATTTGCGCCAATAATACTCTCAAGAAGAGGGTTGATAATTTTTATAGCCACCTGTTGCTCAAAGCTACCGTTAACTCTTTCTCCTAAATATACAGCGCCCATACCACCTGAACCAAGCTCATGCTTTAGAATATAAGGTCCAAGTAATTGGCCTGAATAGTCAATGTTTTGTTGGTTTAAATTGGCAGCCTGGTCTGATAAAAAATTAGACCAATTGTTTGTGTTGTCAGAATCATTTTGGAGCAACTCATTAACTTCATCTATTACTGCTTGGTCACCGTTGCTGGCGTTTTGAATAAATACTTTTCTATCTTTTTCTGGCAGATTAATCGCCTGAACGAAAATATCGTATAACTGCATTCTACTTTACCCATTTCTTACGAATACTACTTTTTGGCGAAGTCATCATATCAGTAATGCTATGAATTTAAATTAATTTTAATTTTATTTGTGGTTTTTAAATGTTTTTACGTAGGTGTTTAATTTCAGTCATTTTCATTATTTTTTATTTAACGTTGCCTTGTTTAAGTTGCGTGCAAAAACTTAAGTGTGGCTTTTAATGTTCGCTATAAATTTTTTTAGGATTGAAGATGTATAAAAAAATACTGATTACGCTTGTTGTCATTGCCAACCTTTCTGGTTGTGGAACTTTAGTTGGCATGAGAGCCGATGCTGCAAAGTTTGATTTTGTTGCGACAAAATCTAATACCGAAACTACGCCGATAAAATCAGATCGATTTAATACAGTAAAAACAATAGTTGTTGCTGATTTTAGCCGACAAATGGGCAGTGAATACCCGGCAGACAATAAGCGCTTGTACAAAGCTGCTGTGAAAGAGATTGAATTGTTGTTAAGTGAAACGGGTCGTTTCAAAGTACTGCCAATAACAGAATATCGAAAGAAGTTAGTTGAACTGGATATTGATCTTGATTTAACAACAATAGATGAAGAGGAGTTACGAGAAAGCTTATCAAGTGTGGGTAAAGCATTAGACACTCATGCTGTTGTTAGTTTTTCATTAGAAACTGTAGGTGATGTAACCAGTATGTCTAGTCAATTTAAAGGCATGGGACAATTACTCATGGACGGCGCACTTACTTTGAACATGATTACTGGAATAGAGTTTCTTGCATCGAAAGATAGTGAAGTCCTGTGGAATCAAAAGAGTGATGTGCAATGGAAAACGGGTACTCAAGGGTTAAAAACAACCACCAATAAAGAATTAAGAACCAAGTTACGTGTGGCGCTAGCACCAATGCTGTTATCAACTAAGCATTAATCAACAATCATACCTCTATGTTTTCCTCTTAATGCATGTATTCATAGTGGCATTAAGAGGAGCAATCAATATGTAATCACTATAAATGGATGAATAACATGAAATTTAATATCAAGCCGTTAGTTACGGTAATGTTGACCAGTGTTTTATTTTCAGCTTGCTCTAAGTATCCAACAGAGGGAGTAATTGATACGCGTTCAGTAAGAGAGGTTGCTGAAGTTCTAGAGGTAACAGGAGATGTATATGGTATAAAAGAGGGGGGGTTACAAGCCGCACAGGATATACAGCATGATAGTCTGTTATTGCAAAAAGCTTCATCTTTAATTTGGACAAGTACATATAAAAAAGATCCAACTCAAGAGTTTAAAGTTAATTACTTGGATCAAGTAACGTTTAACGAGAGTATCGTAAAGATCCAAGAGGTCGCTAATACCACATTGTTAGAAAAAGAAAAGGAACTGAACGCAGCTATTGTCACTGTTGAAGAGGAGCTTAGTGAAGCAAAAAGAAATGAAAAATCTGTTGTAGATAATATTGTTAAATATAAAGAGATTGCCGGAGATACAGACGATGTTGTTGCAACGCTAAATAAAGAAAAAGATGAACTTATTCAATCTCGTAACGATATTATTGGCTCTGCATTGGTGGCCATCAACAACATCGCCAAAGAGAACAGTTTAGCTGAAGTTAGCTCTAACCCGCTTAGCCGTTATAGCTCTATGGATATCAAATCGAAAGGGCAAGCTAGCTGTCGTGACCAAAAGAATCGTTTAAAGGTTAATTTAATTAAAGAGCAATCTCGTTGTTTGTACTTTCGCGTACCTGAAGAGCTAATGGCTCACGGTGATAAAATCGCCAGTAAGTTTAAGAAAATCTCTATTTTACTTAAGGAGGTTGACGATAAACTAGGAAAAAAAGGCGGCTGGATGTCAGGTTCTACCGGTATATACGCTCAGATTAAAGAGGTTAAAAAGTCTGGTGAGCAAGCTAAAAAGAAGGCAGAGAAGGAACACGGCTCTCTATACAATTTAGAGTACAAGTTAAAGCGTATTGTTAAAAACAAAGACTATTTAATAGAACGCCTAAGTGCAATGAAAACAGAGGAATATTACAACAACGAAATGAGTAATATATTCTTTCGTCCAAGTATTGAGCATGGTTTTTCATTACAGCAGGCAAGAGAAGAAGTATTCAATAAATACTTTGTAAAAACTGCTGAAATATCAAAGTCAGAAGAGAATAATGGCACTTTTTCAGGTGTTTCCAGCGGATTTGAAATGTTAGTTGTGTACAGCGATATTTTAGCTTCTTACCGTGGTGCTAGAGAAGCCGCTAAGTCACTTGATTTTATCGATTTAACCACCAAAGAAATATCAAATTCTGACCAGTTAGAAGTGAAAGTAGAACGCCGAAAATTAGTACCTAACCGTCAAAAAATTAATCAAGAAGAGTTTATTGAAGTGGTATTAAAGCTGGTTAATGAAGAAGTAGAAGAAAAAGCTTAGTTAACTATAACTATTCAGTGCTTAGATAATACACCACCGAGAACACCGAGGCGCTGCGCTACACAGAGAAAATAAAGCGCGATATTTCTTCTCTGTGCCCCTGTGGAGCGTTCTGTTTTTTTGGGCTGAACAGTTACAGTTAATTTACTCAATCATATATAAGGAAAGGGTTATGTTGAAAAAAATAATTATATTGTCGTTAACGTTATTGCTTGCTGCCTGTGGTGGTCATGGCTATGAAGGTAAATATGAGTCTAAAGTAGAGTCGGCTATGTTAGGCAGTATGTCTACAATGATGCCCAAAACCACGATTACTATCGGTAGTGATTTTATTGAAAGTAAAGGTAAGAGAGTTGAGATGGATGACATTTTTGTGCGTGAAAGTAATGGGAAAAAGTATTTGGTGTTACTTAAGGGGAGTGATGAAGAAGCATTTGAAATAACATCGGGAGATTCACTACTACAAAATATGGGAATGATGAAAATTAAATTCGTTAAAGTAGACTAATCAATGATTATTCGACGCTATTTTAAATAGCGGCGACATTCACTTAAACGCCTTGTAACACAGCTGAAAACTAAACAATTGTAGCGATTACAAGACTATCCCTCCTGTTTTTGTTTTTTGATCGTAAAATAAAAGGGTCATTGTAAAATTATTGAACACTCTCTTTATTAAATAAAAAATACAGTATCCCCAAAGCTCGCATCACTGTATTTTTGCTTTTAAGAACAATGATTGTCCTCTGTGCTTATTTATAAGCTAAAGCAGCTTCTCAGCTAATATTGAATTAAAAACCCTATTTTAAGCTATATTTATTACTTCAAGCTGAACTTTGAAAGCAATAATAGTTATTGCTTACTACTGGTCTAATTAGTAGTGTGTTTGATTGATAATAAATTACATTTAGATGATTTATCCGAAATAGAGAATAATATTATGACTATTACAGCACTTAAAACCCATGGCAATGTTGCGATTTTAACCATGACAAACGGTGAAAACCGCCAGAACCCAGCCTTTGCTAAAGAAGTAAAAGAGCAACTTGATGCTGTCCTTGCTGATGAAAATAATAAAGCGCTCATCATCACCTCAAGTGATGAGAAAAACTGGAGCTTAGGAATTGATGTTGAATGGTTAATGCCCGCTATGAAGCAAAAAAAGTTTACTGAAATTCAAACCTTTATGTATGACATGGATGAGGTTTTTAAAACTTTACTCCTATTCCCAATACCGGTAATCGCGGCGATTAATGGTCATGCATTCGGTAATGGTGCCATCCTTTCTTGTGCTTGTGATTTCAGGCTAATGCGTGCTGATCGTGGCTACTTTTGCTTCCCTGAAGTAGATCTGTCAATTCCGTTTTTACCGGGCATGATTGCCTTTGTGAAAAAAGCCGTGCCATATTATCGTTTAAATGAGATGAAATTAACTGGTCGTAAAGTAGATGCTGAAGAGTTAGCAAAAGATCATGTTATTGAACGGGCCTGTGTTGACAACGAGCAGTTACAAGCTGAAGCGTTAGAGTTTGCGCAAGGTTTTGATAAAAAACGTGGCATCTTTGGCGAACATAAAAAACGCTTACATAAAGAAATTATTCATGTGATAGAAACAGAAAATAAGCCGCTAATTGATAACTTACAACTAATGATTGAATAGGGTGAAATGATATGAGTGCAACACTTAATTTTTCAGGAAAAAATGTATTTGTTGTTGGTGGAACCAGCGGGATTAATTTAGGTATAGCCAGTGGCTTTGCACGTTGGGGCGCTAAAGTTGCCGTTGCATCTCGTAAGCAAGAAAAAGTAGAAGCTGCTGTTAAGCAACTTAAAGCATTAGGGGCAGAGGCTTTTGGTGTTACTTTTGATGTGCGCAATTTTGATGATGTTGAAGAAGGTTTTGCCAAGGTAAGTGAGTTTTTTGGTGGTGATATTGATGTGTTAATCTCTGGTGCTGCAGGAAATTTCCCATCACGAGTGAATGATATGTCGGCCAATGCCATAAAATCTGTTATTGATATTGATTTGCTAGGCACTTTTCATGTCATGAAAGCTGGGCATGCCTATTTAATTAAACCAGGGGCTAGTGTGATCAACATTTCAGCACCGCAGGCATTTTTACCAATGAGTCATCAAGCTCACGTTTGTGCAGCTAAATCAGGTGTCGATATGATCACGCGTAATTTGGCTATTGAATGGGGCTGTGAAGGTATTCGCGTTAATTCAATAGTACCAGGGCCTATTGCAGGTACAGAAGGCATGGGTCGTTTAGCACCAACGCCTGAATTACAAAAAGCCGTTACAAATTCTGTACCTTTAGGTCGTCAAGGGTCTGTTGATGATATTGCGAATGCTGCTGGTATGCTGAGTAGTGAGCAATCATCGTACATTTCAGGTGCTATTTTACCTGTTGACGGTGGTTGGAGCCAGTCAGGGGCAACATCTGTGATGGCTAACTTATCAACCATGCTAGATAAAATGGCCGAGAAATAGGCTACTTTTTTACCTTTTAACAAGTCGATATGATAGATATTTAGCGAGATTGGTATTAATACTCAAGCCATTGATATAACAATTATAATTCTCAAGAACGTAAACAAAGACAAAAATAACTAATTGAGGACAAATATTTAATAAAATGAAGACAAGTCTCCTTATAGCCTTATATTTAATCAATAATTAGTTATAACAAACTAGAACGAAGACAGAGTAAACTAGAACGAATACATAAAAATCATAAGATACACTTAAGGGTGTGATATATAGGGATATTAATGTAGAGATACATTAAAAACTGAGACGGTCCATTTAAAAAAGAGGCAAAGTTAAGTTTTCTCTTTTTATCTATAAAAATTACATGCATTTTAAATAAAAGCTCTAAGCTACCGACTTATCTCCCTTAATTGAAAAATCCAATATTAGCTCATAGATTTTATCCGTTTTCTCTTTAAAGCTTTCAACATAGTATGAATCAGGTAAATCTTCATCTAGAACTTCTTCCACTGCTGATTTTACCATTTTGCGGGTTTGGCGCACTTGCCTGTGCACCATTAATCGATTTTGAGAATAACCAGTTTTTCCTACCCGTTGTAAACGGCCGGGTATCTCGCTCTGTTATATTGTTATCAATCCCTAAATGACCATCTTCAACGTACCTAATAAGTTTAGGCCTCTGGTTGATATTGTATTTTATCGCTTTTCCAATATAACTCCCCGCGGTCACTTTATCACGGCCTTCATCAAGCCATGCTTTGAGTTGTATTACAATCGGCAGGGCTTTTTCTTGTCGTAGTAGATACCGCGCTTGCAGGGATAACTTTTTGTTTTTCGCTTGCGGTGATACTTTGAAGCTTTACCTAACTAAATCGTTTGTTTTTACTCTTAAAACGACTCATGGTAAGAGCGGATAAATAAAGCAATAGGAATACACCTAAACCTCCACCCCCATCTTCATCACTGGTATCGCTTTCAGTGCTAGTTGTTGTCGTTGTTGGCGCTGTAGCACTTCCTTC
>Ga0209395_1007857_pt1 | contig 11069 bp, 10 predicted proteins | sample GOMGulsemesocosm_3_FD_184635 | JGI IMG/M metagenome (GOLD analysis project Ga0209395, IMG submission 184635) | Methane-oxidizing microbial communities from mesocosms in the Gulf of Mexico - GOM9D Gulf of Mexico (SPAdes) (version 2) | ecosystem: Environmental > Aquatic > Marine > Cold seeps... | reverse complement strand
ATTTCACAATCCGATTTTGTTTGGAATGGATAATCAGGATAGTCAGCGCCAAGCTCTTTATGGTTATATATTTCGCCATTGACCGCTAGGATATTATCTTTGTTTGCGTTGTATAGTGGCTGAGCACCATTATCAACATCAACAATTGATAATCTTTCGTGAGCAAGGATCGCGCGGTCAGACGCATATATACCTGACCAATCTGGGCCACGATGGCGCATTAGCTTAGACATTTCCAACGCGGTGGTACGTAATTTAGCTGGATCTGACTTAATATCAAAAATCGAAAATATAGAACACATGAGGTAAAACTCTCCAATCAAAGCAACGGTGCTTCTTTAGGCAATACAATACGGAGGACAAGGATATCCCTTATCTTATGTTGGCGGCTTTTCGTGAAGTGCAACTCGGATGTATTATTACATCTCTTAAATTGCAAACTATCGAGTCGCTGTTGTTCTTATGTGAACAATCTGTTGCGCCCAATAGATAGATTATTTATTATCTGCAATGTTTATAACCAATGGATTATCCGTTGTCAATGGCTATCTAAGCCGATAGGATAGATAGTGTGCTATTTAATTAATTTGTTAGACTTTAGGCTTAGGCTCGTTGTTATAATCCTGTGAAATTGTCGCTAGCGGCGTAAACCGGTTGGTACCTAATCCACGCCTTAATTTTGGTTTAGGGGGACGGATTTTATATAAATGGTATGATTTTATTTTAGGATCTTAATTTACTATGGTGTGTTGATAATGATTTCTGTTTCGAAAAAATATTGCTTAGTAATGACTGCATTGGTCGTTACAACGAGTTTCAATGCCATCGCGTTGGGTAGTATATCAAATGTCGATGTCGCTCAGTTATGTAAAGAGCAGAGCGAAGAAATTCTCGAAGAACTGGGCGTTGAGCCGCACGGTTGGCGATCGGAACGAAGCAATAGCGACACTAAAATAAACATCGAAGGACAGTGGAATAGTCGCAGCGGCATATATATTGTTGAGTGTGAACTGCCGTTTGGTGCAGACGCCGAATCACTCGAGCTACGCGTATTCCAGGGCGAATAGCGTTGATGGTATTTAATCATATTTGAGAAATAAAAAAAGCCGAGCTAAGCTCGGCTTTTTTACAAGCAGATTAAATAATACTAATCAGCTGCATAGCCTTGCGGTGGTAAGCTAATGTCATCAAGTATTACGTCAAAAACGCCAGCATTTTGTCGCATTGTCAGTCTATCTTGACACATCCACTGTACGACCAATGGGTAGATCCGATGTTCCTGTTGATGTACACGTGCCGCGAGATCATCACAAGTATCGGTATCAAAAATTGGTACTTTCGCTTGCAAGATCACCGGTCCACCATCGAGTTCTTCAGTCACAAAATGGACACTAACACCATGAACATCATCACCAGCGTCTATCGCTCGTTGATGGGTATTCAATCCTTGATACTTTGGCAGCAAAGAAGGGTGGATGTTAACCATTTTTCCTTGATAACGTTGGACAAACGCTGGTGTTAAGATACGCATAAAGCCGGCGAGCACAATGATGTCAGGCTGATAAGTATCGATTTCAAGCGCCAACGCTTGATCATACGCTTCACGCGTCTCAAACGCCTTGTGATCAACTACTTGACTGGCTATATCGCTATTAGCAGCGCGCTCTAAGCCATAGACATCAGGGCGATTAGATATCACCCCGACGACTGTACCATCAATGAGGTCGCGCTGAGCGTTGTCGATGATAGCTTGTAAATTACTACCACTACCACTTATTAATACTACGATACGTTTTGTCATGAATACACCTTGATCTTAACGTTAAGCTGCTTACGCAATGCTTACTTGTTCTTCGTCGCCTTCGCGAGCGGCGATTGAACCGATGTGCCAAGCATTCTCGCCAAGTTCTTTAAACTGGGCCAATGCACTATCTAGATCATCTTGTGGCACAACTAAGATCATGCCAACACCACAGTTGAATGTACGATACATTTCATAAGTGTCGATGTTCCCCTTGGTTTGTAGCCAATTGAAGATTTGTGGCCACTGCCAGCTAGCGCCATCAATGTTTGCTTTTAAATCCGTTGGTAATACACGAGGGATGTTTTCCCAAAAACCACCACCAGTGATATGCGACAGCGCATGAACGTTATGCTTAGCGATTACATCGAGACAGGTTTTGACATAAATGCGTGTCGGTTCCATCAGATGATCAGCAATTGTTTTGTCACCAAGCATTTCATCGGTACTTGCGTTACTGACTTCGAGGACTTTACGGATTAAAGAGAAACCGTTTGAATGAGGACCAGAAGAACCAAGAGCTATTAAGGCATCACCGGCGGCAACTTTGCTGCCATCAATGACGTCCTCTTTTTCAACAACACCGACACAAAAACCTGCCATGTCGTAGTCTTCACCGTGATACATTCCAGGCATCTCAGCAGTTTCGCCGCCAATTAATGCACAACCAGCTAACTCACAGCCTTTACCGATACCAGAAACAACGGCGGTTGCAACGTCAACGTCAAGTTTAGCCGTGGCAAAATAGTCTAAGAAAAATAATGGCTCGCCACCTTGTACGATAAGGTCATTCACACACATACCGACCAAATCAATACCTACACTTTCATGACGTTTTAAATCAATCGCTAAGCGTAATTTTGTGCCAACACCATCTGTTCCAGAAACAAGAACAGGGTTCTTATATTTAGTCGGTAACTGACATAGCGCGCCAAAACCACCGATGTTACCCATAACTTCAGGGCGGTGCGTGCGTTTAACAACACTTTTAATATTTTCTACAAGTGCGTTACCTGCGTCGATGTCTACGCCAGCGTCTTTATAACTTAGAGATTTAGAATTAGTCACGTGTACCTTCTATCTAATTGCTTGAAAAATTTTTGCGTATTTTAAACTAATGTAGCACCAGAAAACATCGAAATATGAGATTTATTTCACTCTTTTTTGATCGTAACGCTAATAAAGGGTGATCAAGAGCACGAACTTGGCACTTGTGACAGCTAAATGTGGTGGATAAAAAAGGATGTTCATCTGTGATACATACGGTGCTGGTTACATTATCAGCCGTAAGATATCTGCGGTAGTAAATGCGTCTAATGGACGGCAGCGTACACATAGATGCAAGCGGGTGGTCTTTACAAATTTACAGGCAGGATCGTAGCGATAACAGCGTTTACAAAAGCGTCGGTGTGACACCAGCGCTTTTTTGTTTGTTTTATGCTAAGGTTTGAAACTATTCCACTGATTTAACGTAAGTAAATAACTTTGAACAATATAATTTATAAATTGCTTTTTATTTTGGTGCTTGTTAGCTACCAACCGCTGTTGCAGGCAAAAGTCGTCGATGCATTGTATAGCGCAGAAACAACGGTAACCAATCAATCAAATACCCAACGGAAAGCCGCTATTTCCAGATTGTTTAAATCCGTGCTGATTAAGATATCTGGCCGCAGTGATGTTGTAATTAATCCAATCATCATGGCGAAAATACCACAGGCCATGTCTTTTGTGACCACCTTTAATTACCAAAATCGAGAGGGTAAAAGCCATTTAATCGTGCGCTTTAATGAATCCTCTGTCGATCAACTCCTAAAAGAAGCGGCTGTATCCATTTGGGGCGAGCAACGACCTACCGCGCTTATATGGCTAGGCTATCGCGATGAGATGTCACAACGCCATGTTGTGTCAGATGGTGATAGTTTGGGGCACGGTGAAATGATTAAACGTGTCGCAAAAGATCGTGGGATGCCAATGTTATTGCCATTGTGGGATCTTGAAGATCAGTTTAATGTCAGTGCTGGTGAAGTGTGGGGGATGTTTCCTGATAGCGTCGGGCAAGCAAACATGCGTTATGGTACCGATTTCATGATCTTGTCCAAGATAACTATGCTGGGCCTTAATCATCGATTGAATTGGGCTATTTACAAAAAAGGGCATGTTGGATACGACATGATTGTAGCGTCTGGGCTTGATGAGTTTTTAACCCAGGAACTGGCGTTGAATGGGCTAGTCGATCAAACGAGCGACTTTTTTGCACGCCAATACGCGGTTGATACAAGTGCGCAAAGTGGTTTACAAACATTTGTCGTGAACAATGTCGATTCGTTAGATAAATACGCGGCAATCTTTCGTTATTTAAATGACCTAAAAGCGCTAGAATCTGTCCAATTAAAGCAACATCAGCATCATGTTTTTACCTTTGTCGCTAAAGTGTTAGGTGAACAGCAAACATTGCGGGAAGTGCTTAAACTCGAACAGCAATTACTAGAGAGTTTTGACCATGAACGCCAAGAAAGGGTATTCACGTGGCAAGGTGCTAATTAAAACACCAATTAGGCACTATTTTAATCGCTTGGTGTGATTGCATTGAGTGATTTGTTGCTTGAGTAAATAGCAAGATGGTAAACTAAGGTGTTATTTAAATTTAAAGAGAGTTCTCTTTGTCGCATCCCAAACAATTGTCATTACCAGTTTACCTTCCTGATGATGAAACTTTTAATAGTTTTTTCCCAGCGAATAACGAAGCCCTGATCGCAGAGGTTTCTCGTTTGTGCGAGGAAGACAGTGGACAATTTGTATATCTATGGGGTGGGCCAAAGTCAGGTAAAACGCATTTGCTACATGCTTGTTGTGCTACCGCGCAATCAAAAGATCAAAACACCTTCTACATTCCATTTGAAATGTACGCATCGATGAGCGATGAAATCCTTGAAAACTTACATACGCTGCCGCTTATTTGTCTCGACAATATCGATTTAGTTGCTGGTAATCCGCTGTGGGAAGTTGCCTTGTTTGATCTCTATAACCGTGTACGTGAGGCTGGCGGAAAATTAATCGTTAGTGCGACGAATTCGCCAACACAAAATGGTTTTAAATTACCTGATTTGGTATCACGATTAAGCTGGGGATTAACCTATCAAGTTCAGGCGATGTCGGATGAGGATAAGCTGATAGCGATGCAAAAGCGTGCACAAGCACGTGGCTTAGTGTTGGCTGATGAGGTGGTTAAATATCTATTTAATCGTCTCGATCGGGATCTGCGAACGCTATTTGATACTCTAGATAAACTTGATAAAGCATCGATGCAAGCGCAACGGAAATTGACAATTCCGTTTATTAAAGAAACGCTCAAGCTCTAATGTTAATCGACTAACATCTTGATTTACGAACACTATTTGATACTCTAGATAAACTTGATAAAGCATCGATGCAAGCGCAACGGAAATTGACAATTGTGTTTATCAAAGAAACGCTCAAGCTTTAATTGACGATTCCCTTTATCAAAGTAACGCTAATCGACTGATTAGCGTTACTTACAATGATTTCAAACCACTATTGTTATGGTGTCTCTGGCTGATCTTTCTTCTTGCGTATACTCAGTCCAAGTTCTTGACCGCGAAATTTAGCAAAATACGAACAACCAATAAACATCATCGTCGTTAAGACTAACTCAACGATAACGTAGCTACGTTCTTCTGGTCGGTCCCAAATCAATGTTAGGCCATGTAACATATAAAATAGCACGATGAAGTTTGACCAAGCATAGGTATAGGGTCTACGCTTAATGATCCCTGATAGTGGTAGTAATAACGGCACTAAAGTGATTAATAACGTTGTTGACATACTCATCGTCGATGGTACCAAGATTAGGTGCCAAATCGGTAGGAATATAATCAAACCGAAGTAACCCGTTTGTCCAAGCCACATAAAGCGCTTCGTTTTATCTCGCATCTCCATTAAAAAATTTCCAACACTTGTTCCGGTGGGCGCCCGATAGCGGCTTTGTCACCATTAACAACAATGGGGCGTTCGATAAGCTTTGGCGTTGCGACCATAAACTCAATCAATTGTTGTTCACTATGGATAGCTGGATCTATCGCTAAGGCTTTATATTCATTTTCTTTGGTACGCATAAGTTGATGTGCCGTACACTTGAGTTTTTTCAAAATTTCACTAATTTGCTCGGCATTGAGCGGTGTCTTTAAATACTCAATAATGCTTGGCTCGATGCCATTATCTTGTAAAAGCTGCAACGTCTGGCGGCTTTTTGAGCAGCGAGCGTTGTGATAGATGGTAATAGCTGACATGAATATTCCTAGTATATTGTTGTGGCGCTGATTCTTGCTTAAATCGTTAAGTTTTTCAAGTTGTCTCGACGAAACCTTAGCTCTTTTATTCTCGCTTCAATCCTAGCTTGGGTTATTTCGTCGTCCTTGATTAAGTTATGCGCTTGATAATAGTCTTTTAAGGCGCCTTTGAAGTTACCATACAACGCCGATATCTCCGCTTTTGCAATATAGCGGTCGATAGGTTGTTTCGCTTGCTGATGTACTTGCTGTTTAAGGCCCCAAGCCGATATATTGCTTGGATCCGACTGGATATATCGTTCTAACACATTACTGGCGGTATCAAATTGTTTACTCTCTAATAACGCACTCGCATAATTGAGGGCGACCACTTGATTATTTGGCATTATCTCGATGTATTGTGCTAGTAGCTTAATCGCTTCGTTAGGACGTTCAGTAGCCAAGTAGATATCACTTAAAGTATCTATGTAAAAGAGGTTATTAGGATCGGTGTGACGTAGCTGTTCAATAATATCAAACGCCTCGGCGTATTGCTTAAGCTCGAATTTAACCAGGGCTTTAGTATATTGTCGGGCTTGGGTTCGAACCGGGGAAAGCACGGTTTTGTTGTGTACTATCTGTGCCTCCTTTGATTCGATGTCCAAGTTATTAAAACGAACACTAACGCGAGCCTTGGCTAAATGGTAATTGAGGTTTTCATTGAGAACCGGTCTGTCATATTGCTGGGCCCTTATCCGTGTTTCGGCAATACGTGACTCGGTCACTGGATGGCTCATCAACATCGGCGGCATTTTGGTTGAATAGCGATACTGACTGGCCATCTTAGAAAAAAATGTTGGTGCCATGTAAGGGTCATAGTTACTTTTTGCCAGTAACTTAATCCCTATACGATCTGCCTCTTTTTCGTTCGAACGGGTGTAATTGATCGACATTTGCTGGGACAGGGCCAAGCTGGTTTGTAAGCCAGCCATACCTGCTTCGCCAGCGCCCGCAACCGCCAAGGCAATAGAAGCTAGTACGGCTGCTATCGTCGCTGGGTTTGTCTTATCTCGTTGCTCCATTGAACGCGCCAAGTGGCGTTGGGTAACGTGTGTTATTTCATGGCCTAGCACTGAGGCTAATTCACTTTCATTATCGGTCAGTAACAATAGGCCAGTATGAACACCGACGTTGCCACCAAAAAACGCAAAAGCATTAATGGTGTTGTTTTCGACCATAAAGAATTCAAATTGAGTTTTAACGTCATCGGCCTGTGCCACCAAAGACAAACCGACATCATTGATGTATTCATCGATCAGTGGATCGTAGATAATGGGTAATTGACCGCGCAGCTGCATCATATAGGCTTTACCTATACGTACTTCTTTTTCTATCGTTAGCGATGACGACGCAACTGTACCCAGCTCTGGAAGGTCATTTGAGTAATTAGTGGTTGCGGCTATTGGCATTGCTGTCACAATCGAGAGTGATAACAGTGCCTTTTTTAATAAATCCAATTTATTCATTCCTTTATTCGCGGGTTTACGTTGAGCTTTAACGTAGAACAAGCAATAATGCGTGCTTCTATTTTATGAGCATGCCACTTTGAACACGTTAGATTTTACACAGTCTCGCTGCCCAATACCATTAGTACAAACAAAACTGTATTTAAAAACAGCGAAAGTTGGTGAAATTTTCTGTCTTAAGTTGTCTGACTCTGGATCCGTATCAGATGTTCCCAAATTATTAAAAAAATTAGGCCACAAAATAGAGAAATTGGAAACAAACGATAAAATAAATCATACATTTATCGTATCACTAAGTAATGAGGAATCCCTTTAAATGATAGATTTGGTCAGCAATTGGTACAAAAAACGGTTCTCAGACCCCCACGCCGTGACGTTAGTATTCATCCTTATTTCTGTTAGCGTTTTAATCTACTTCTTTGCGGATATTTTGATGCCGTTATTGGTGGCCATAGTCACGGCCTATTTGCTAGAGCGTCCGGTTACCGCGATGTCTCGGTTTGGCGTGCCACGTACATTGGCAGTCGTTATTGTATTAGCGTTTACCATCGCGCTTTGTTTGCTGATTGTTTTTGGCATTCTACCGAGTGTGTGGCAGCAAATCGTCACCCTAACGAGTGAAATGCCGCACATGTTAGCGCAAAGCCAAGAGTTTTTAATGGCGTTGCCACAACGTTACCCTGATTACGTTAATGTGGGGCAAATTCAGGAAATAACAAACTCTGCCAAAGATTATTTGGTCGAATCTGGTCAAAGCATCGTTTCAGGATCGTTCAAATCGTTGATCAATCTTGTGGCGTTAATGATCTACGTTATTCTCGTGCCACTGTTGGTGTTTTTCTTTCTTAAGGATAAAACGTTGCTGATAAATGGTGCTAAACGTTTTATCCCGGCGAACCGACGCCTAGCGACGCAAGTTTGGACTGAAATGAATGGTCAGATCCTAAATTATATTCGTGGCAAAGTGATTGAGATAGTGATTGTTGGGGGCGTAAGTTATATTGCGTTTTCGGTGCTTGGCTTGGCCTATGCAACCTTACTCGCTGTGCTTGTTGGGCTGTCGGTGCTTATCCCGTTTATTGGCGCGGCGATTGTCACTATTCCTGTGGCACTGGTTGCACTATTTCAGTGGGGCTTCACAGCAGAATTTGGTTACTTGATGATTGCGTACGGTGTTATTCAGGCGCTCGATGGTAACTTGTTGGTACCTTTACTGTTTAGTGAAGCGGTTAACCTTCACCCAACATCCATTATTGTTGCGGTCTTATTGTTTGGCGGCTTGTGGGGGTTTTGGGGCGTGTTCTTTGCCATTCCATTGGCCACGTTGGTCAAAGCGGTGGTGAACGCGATGTCTAAGCAAAAACAGCAAAGCCAATAAACTGATAATCGAGCAACACCGATCAGCTGTGTTGCTCTTCATTCTTACTTCTGCAGTTGCTGTGTTTCCTCTTCTTCAATCTCAAATCGTCTTATCTGGATCACCATGCCAAAATGAGGGTGATCGAAATAATGTATTTCCTTCGAGCGAACACGCCTGTTCTGGACTAACTGTGAACTATTCAGCCATGCAACCTGTTTGGTCGTTGGCACTGCCACTGCTGGTTCTATTAACACCGGTTCTAGTGTTGGTTCGATAGTCGGGGCATTGACTAATGAGATAGAGCCATCGCTGATAGGGGAATCGATGACTTCTTGTTCTTCTTCCGGCACAGGTACTTTCAGCGCCAGCGGATCGAACGTTATCGTTCTCTGCCCGGGGGTTCTGAGTTCAAAGTTGTTTTCGATAAACAAAAAGTGGTTAAGGTAGATTTTAATCGCACCATCAAGCTGCCATAGCGGCGTTGTCAGTTGCTGATCTACCTGTGCTAGTTTCAATTCGACCATAATTTGGTCGAGCTCAACGGTTGGCGAAACTGCTTCGACTACCGGTTCTTTCGTCGCCATTGGCAAGTGCTCAAGTGGCGCTTGTTGGACTAGGCTAATTTGTGGACTTGCAGTGGTAAACTGATCTTTTGTACTTTCTGCGACCAATGAAATGGCAGAGTCACTTGATGTGTCGATGACTAGTGGCTCATCGGCCGGTACTAACACTTCGATAACATCCTGGATTGCGCTGCCGTCAGCTGAAAAATCTAGTGCATAGTTAATACCGCCAAAAAGGCGGTATTCTTTGGCCAAATGACGTGCATACACCGGTTGACGCCATGCTGTATGTAGAATTGGCGTTAACGATTTTTGCCACCGCATCTTTTTAGCCAATGCAATCATTTCCAAATTTTCGGCTGGAAGCAAATGAGTCGACTCCAATGCTTTGGGCAGCGATTGTGCAACCAATTGGATTGGGACCTGTTCGACGGTTTGGACTTTTTTCGGGGCGGTGCTGGTGTAACTTAGGTCATCGTGAACAAAATCTATCGGGAAGGCCTGATAAATTAAAGGGTCGTAGCTATTTATTTGCGGTGTTTCGACCAATTCCGTGGCTAGTCCGGGTGGTTCTTGCCCGGTTAGTTCGGTCTGAACGAGTGGCTCAAGCGCTGCTAATCTGTCATGGCGTAATTGATAAGCTTTGGCTAACAATGATTCTTGAGGTGCATGACAAATAATCGGCTCAACGACTTCTGGTTCGGCAACATCGGCTAGGGGGGTTGCACTCTCAATCACTGCTACCGCATCGTCGAGTAACGTGTCACTCATTGGTGGCAGTTGTGCGATTGCAGCTAATTGATAACGTTGATATTGCGAAAGCTCGGGGCACTGAACATAGCTAGGGTACAACTGCGCCGTGATTAAATCCAGACGTTTTTCGTCGTTAAAATTAATGGGCAGCTGATGTGGCGGTTGGGCGCTTTGCTCATTGTGGCGTTCGAACAAAATAAGTTCGACTTCAAACCAAGACTCTTCGGCACTGGCGACGCTAGTGCTAAGCGCAAAGATTAGGGCTATTGGACTTAGTTTCATGTTAGTTCTCTACCTGGTGACGCTCAAATTCGTCAAGTAAATTGGTTATTAGGCTAATTCTATCGCTAGCATCGTCGGTTTTGATTAAAAATTTAAGTTTGTCGCTACCATCGAGCTTATAGATCGCAGGTTGCTGGGACAATAGTGATAACAAGTAACCAAGATCAACCTTTGATTGCTTACCAAACACAAGCTGACCACCATTTGGACCGGCTTCTAAGCGTTTAATCCCCAGCGCAAAAATCCGTTGTTTAATTGCAGTGGTCGCAAAAAGCTGCTTAGCGGCAGGTGGCAACAAGCCGAAGCGGTCAATTAACTCGACCTGTAATGCGTCTAACTCTTTTTGGTTACTGCAATTGGCAATACGCTTATAGAGCGAGAGCCTGGTATTAACATCAAAAATGTAATCTTCTGGTAGTAATGCTGATATTTTTAAATCGACGTCACTGCCTTGTGGCAGCAGATTATCTAAGCTTGGTTGTTCGCCATTTTTCAGCG
>Ga0209395_1007856_pt1 | contig 11069 bp, 9 predicted proteins | sample GOMGulsemesocosm_3_FD_184635 | JGI IMG/M metagenome (GOLD analysis project Ga0209395, IMG submission 184635) | Methane-oxidizing microbial communities from mesocosms in the Gulf of Mexico - GOM9D Gulf of Mexico (SPAdes) (version 2) | ecosystem: Environmental > Aquatic > Marine > Cold seeps... | reverse complement strand
GTCACTGTTTTTTCACCATTATTTACAATAGTCATATACGCCGCTGAAATATTACTACCAGGAATACTTGCGCGCAGGTACGCTTTTTCAACGCTCACAAGAACAGGATTTTCAGCTAAGTTGACATTAGTTGCATAACTATAATTAATGTGTAGCATGAACAAGAAAATTACCAAGGATAAAACATTCATCAGTGCTATGGCTCCAGCGCATAAAATATACATTTCACCATAACACTCAATAAGATGTAATCAAAATAGATATCGCCATCAACATGCTAGTTTTATACTCCTCTCCCCAATAATGCCCCTTAGGCAGAAGCTATTTTAATGGGCTGATAGCCAGCTTTTACTGGTGATATCTACCGTGTCACGTTTCATTAACTATATTGCTGATTATCAGCAGGCTCTTTTTTGCTGCGCATTAACAACCAAATAACGACTGCCATTAAGAAAACAGGCCAAAAAATACCGATAGTGACCATAGCGACAGAGCCGACGATGAGTAAACCTACAAAAATAAGCGAGCCAAAAACACTTAGCACTATTGCTAAGGCTATCAACACCAAAATCACGCAGGCTACTGCTGATACGCCTATGGCTTTTAATGGCTCAATTAATTCACCGTCCATATAAACATTAATATTAAGTAACTCCAAAAAGCTAGTCCCCAATACATAGGTAAGAAATATGGTAGCAAAAATAGCTAGGAGTAAAGATTTAAAAAAAGTCATCGGTATTCCTTGTTCATTAATTTTACTCAATTACAAATATCTGGCTTCAGGTAACAACACACTAGCAACAATATAAGCAACGCCAGTCGCTACCGGTAACATAATCAACGCGGCAATAGCAGCAATACGTACACCTAAGCGAGGTAAGTCATAGTGCCTAGCAATTCCCGCGCACACCCCAGATAACTTTTTATTAGCGCTATCTTTACTCAATCGACTTTCAATGGTTTGATTCACTGTATAATCTCTCTCATCATTATTTCTTTGATATCTCATTAGCCCATTCCTTAACTTAACGACTATGTAACGACACTATTGTGTCACTAAACCTAATTAAAACTAACCGCTCAAACTCGGTTTAACTGTTATTAACATGATAACGTTAAGCGCTTGCTTGCTTTTTCATTTGCGCAAGTTCTTGCTCAACCGATTCATCCTTTTCGAGCGCTAGAAACTGTGTCTGTAAGCTTTTATCACTATCACTTTGCGTTAAATCATAAGCTTCCACTTGCGCTTCTACCCGGTCAATTTTTTGTTGATAGCGCTCAAATTTATTCATCGCTTCTTCAATATTATAAATTGCTGCTTGCTCTCGAACCTTTAAACGCACTTGTGCCGATTTTTGTCGCAAGAATAGCGCTTCTTGGCGTCTTTTCGCTTCTGTTAGTTTCGCTTGTAATTGCTGGGCATCGGCTTGCACCTTTGCCAAAAACTCCGCTATTTGTTCACTTTCTTGTTCAAGCTTTTGTAATTCATGCTGGCTTTTATGCTTTTGCGCTAATGCTGACTTGGCAAGATCCTCACGATCTTTATTTAACGCTAGCTGTGCTTTACTCTGCCAATGCTCAATATTGGTATTAGTGGCCTTCACTTGTCGCGCATGTGTTTTTTGCTCGGCAATATGCTTTGCGGCTGTTGCTCTAACATCAACCAAGGTTTCTTCCATTTCTTGAATGATCAAACGGATCATCTTTTCCGGTTGCTCGGCTTTATCAAGCATGCTGTTAATGTTGGCGTTCACGATGTCGGTAAAGCGTGTAAATAATCCCATTTTTATCTCCTACGATGACAATAATTAATAAATTTTCATTTAGATTTTCTAGTTAGTTTTCTCTTGTGCAGATTCACTGCAGGTTAGTTAGCGTGTGTTTGTGCTTTGGCGCTAATTGTAGTATCAGTATTTTCAACAACATCCTTTTCAATAATATTGATCCCTTGTTCATTCATTAACCACGCTAATGATTGATCAATAGTTTCATCTAAAGAAAAGTCGATACTGAAACTGTTTAGCTCTTCAGAAATAGTTGTTTGTAATTGCTGCGACACCTCATCCATTACTTGTTCACTTTGAGCTAACAGCAGCTCACTCAGTGAATTTTCAAGGCTTATAGTTGGTGCCGCATTTACGTTTGCACTGGCTAGTGCTGCAAATGAAAATAATAATGCGATGGCCGTTGCTTTAATGTTTACTGTATTCATAATTAAATTCCTTCTTTATCTATGCTTAATATGTATGTTTAAAATTAACGTTAGGTATTGGTTAAATAACTAATCACATTAGGTGATTGTCATTTGTGATATCTTTATTACAAGTGCTGTGCCAATCATGTAAATATTTATACCATGTTGTTTTATAAGTAATTAATACAAGCATACATGTTAACAACAACCACAAGACATAATATGTCGCACTACTATTTGGTTAAATAAACCACGTGAGTAGTCAAATTAGCCAACACAATATTAAAACCATTTACCAAATCAATTTAACTCCTTTGATTTGGTAAATGGTTACTGCCATAACCGCAGTTAATAGCAACACAATGCACTAACAATAGTGCTATAGGGTATGGAATTGGGTATAGGAGGAATACAACTCATAACGAAGTACAATCCGTGTACAAATATTGGGGTTTAAAATTTAATGTTTGGGCGAAATTGACGGTATTAACTAAAAAGCTAAATGTCATCATTATGAGATACATACGGCGCTTTTTACTACGTAACAATATGAGTTATTGAAGAGGCTGAAAAGTTATTACAAAAGTCAGAGCTATGCATTTAGCTCAAACAGCTAAGATTTAGTTGATTCAACAGTCGACTCAACAATAGCGACAATAAATGACACCATCAGCAATGCTATCGCAGGCAAGATCATCAAAGAAAATAAATAGGTTGGCGTTAACATGCAATAGCCCTTAGCGTTACTGTGATTAAAAAATAATAATTCGCAATAACTATTACAAAGGGTGTGCCATTATTTACAAATACACTATGAACTTGATATCAATAGAGTTTATATAATTTTATAAAAGGAAGGGTGGTAAAATTATCGGGGGAAACGACGCGATTTAGTGAAAAGCACTATTTAATAGTAAGTTTTTAACAACATTTGTAAGTAAATAAATCTATCTTCTACTTCGCTGATTCGTGTTTAAACCGTGTTTAAGTTGATCAGGATAAATGAGTAAGGCCACCGTAGTAAAATTCATTTACCCTGAAATAATCGAGCGAAATCAGTTCACAGCTAAACTAAATAACAGCCGAAACGTCCCTTTAGATCGGCTAATGTTACTCTATTGATTACTAGCTATTCAGTGCCAGAACTTGGTTATAGGCTTGCCTTAAACTATCACCATTAGCACCTTCATCACCAGAACAGTCACTTAAAGAACGTCGGTATTGGCGAGCGCCGGCTAAACCATTACACAGCCCTAACATGTGACGTAGTACATGCCATGCTCTATTCTTACCATGCTCTGGCGTAACACTAATGTATTGATCAATATAATCAGCCATACCTTCGATAACATCCGCTTTCGTTAGCACTGGTTTATCAACGCCGTAAATCTGCTGATCTGCCTCTGCTAGCATATAAGGAGAGCTATACACTTCTCGTCCGATCATCGCCCCGTCAATATGGTTTAAATGTTCCTCAGCTTCTGCCAAGGTTTTAATACCGCCATTAATAGAGATTTCTAAATCAGAAAAATCGTGTTTAATTTGGTAAACACGTGAGTAATCCAATGGGGGAATATCACGATTTTGTTTAGGGCTTAATCCGGTAAGCCAAGCTTTTCGAGCATGAATAATAAAATGCTGACAACCGGCTTGAGCAACTTGATCGATAAAAGTATGCAAAAACTGATAAGAATCTAAGTCATCGATACCAATGCGCGATTTAACGGTTACCGGAACATTAGCTGCGGCTTGCATTTCGCTAACACATTCAGCAACGACTTCAGGTTCGGCCATTAAGCACGCGCCAAAACGACCATTTTGAACGCGATCAGAAGGGCAGCCAACATTAATGTTTATTTCATCGTAGCCATATTGCTCGGCAATTTTGGCACATTCAGTCATGTCTTTAACATTGCTACCACCCAACTGTAATACCAAAGGATGTTCGGCATCGTTATAAGACAGATAATCACCTTTACCATGCAATATGGCGCCTGTGGTGACCATTTCTGTATAAAGCACCGTGTGGGCTGACAGTAAACGGTAAAAGTAACGACAATGTTTATCCGTCCAATCGAGCATGGGCGCAACGGAAAGTTTATGAGAAATCATATAATATGCAATCAAACCAGTAAAATTAAGCGAATTCAGCCATTAATATAACGACTGAAATATGAGTGAATTATACGGGGTTTGCAGTCGCTAAACAAAAGAAATAACAGCAAGTCATTACGCTAATACTAGAAAAATGTAACAAACCGATTATTATGACTTGTACAATAAACTTATAGATAAACAGTCCTAAACCGCCATTAAAAAGAGATTTTGGTATTAAATATTACAATAACACCCAGTAACCTCACTGATCAGTAAATCAGAATTATAACCTTGCGCGTAATTTTGTAAGACTACTTCGACATACCCATTGGATTGTGAACAAGCTAACCCCACCGAATAAGGACCAAAATACAATAGTTCTTCCATTGCATTCACAATTAATATTGAGGGGGTTGATGGGATAATCGTTAATAAATCCGCCGGTAAATTAATGTTAATAATGTTAAATCCTGCGCGCTTTGCCTTTTTATCAATCTCGGTCTTATGTTCTTTACTATATTGAGTACATGAACAGTTATCACTGGTGAAATGAATAATGGTATTACTTAAGTTTACATCTTTGAGGCCTTCAAGCTCTCTTGCCGCTGTTATGACCGCGCTACTATTTCTCCCTAATAAATTCATTTTAGGATCAAACAAGATTAATCGATTACTAATAAAATATATCGCCGCGACCAGCGTTAAGCAAAGCCAAAGGAAAAACACGATATAATGATATCGTGTTATTTCTTTATTTGAAGCAGGCAATACTTGACTCTAATGAGGTGACAGCGTTAGATATTTGATTAGCTTCTTGCGCTAACATATCCACTTTTACCGCATCATCATTGCTTATTGTGTTTAGTCTTTCAGTGCTTTGCGCAATTTCATTGGTGGTGGTCGATTGCTCTTCTACTGCAGCCGCTACTGAATGGGCTATATCACTTGATAGTAAGACTAGTTGCGAAGCATTAGTAACTTCCATACTCGCTTTTTCGGCAACAGAAATAACAATATTAACGGCATGAATACACTCTGCCATCGATTGTGTTGATGACTTTGAATAACCCGAGAGCTTCGTTAATGTATCCCCTATTTTGTCGGTACTCTCTTTAGTTCTATTCGCTAATGCTCTAACTTCATCAGCCACTACCGCAAAACCTCGACCTTGCTCTCCCGCTCTAGCCGCTTCAATAGCCGCATTTAATGCTAAGAGATTAGTTTGATCAGCAATACTTGTTATTTCTGATAGCACCGTGGTGATCACATCACTCGAGCTCGCTAAAGCGGATATTTCCCCGCTGGTTTTATTTAATGCGTCAGTAAGTTCGTTATTTTTAATATTTATTTCATTGATATATTCATTGGTAGTTTGAGTAGAAGAGCTTGCTGCTTGCATTTGATCACTTAAATTAGTGGTATCTTGTGCTATTGAAGCTACCGTGACCGCCATTTCTTCAACTGAAGAGGCGATGACTTCAGTTTCTTGTTGCCTATTACTCGCTGATACTTCAAGCTCTGTTTTCGCTGACATTAAATTATTTGAATTAACAATAAAGTCATCTGTTTGATTCTTTACACTAGTAACCACGTTATCAAGAATGGATAAAAGTTGATTAAATCCTGTTAAAATAGCATTGCCACTGGCATCAGCTCTAATTTTTAAATCAAGGGAGTTTTCATCAACCGTAAGTGCTTTAGTCACTTGCGCTAATTCCTTACCCACTTGGCTATCGTCATACAATGTTTTGGCAATAAAACCGGCAATTGCTGCCTCTACAATGGCATACACAGCATGAAGAATAACCGTTGAAAAAAAGAGTCTATCTTGATCAAAAATAAATACGTTCATGCCATTTACTTGCATAAAGTAAAAAGAAAGATGATGAACGGCAATTAATCCGACCGCAGAAATAAATAGTTTCCAGTCACTAAAGATAATTAAAATAGCCATTAAAATGAAAATTTCAAAGTGAACTTCAATCAAGCCATTCATTTGATGGATGTGCAGGCAAGCAAAAATCATCACCGCTAGCGCTGACGCATGTTTAGTTAATGTTGCATCAGGTGCACTTTTCATTAGCCATAACGGCACTAACATTGCTGGCAAGCCAATAAAGAACGCCTCCATATAAGTACCATACACAAAAGCCAAAGCAACGGATTCGATAAACAGCAACACCACCACACTTAAAAAGACTCTATTTATTTTATTCATAATTTTCCTAGTGAAACCTACGCTATACAGTCAGTATAGAGCTACCTCATTATTATAGAGAGATTATTGGCTCTTAGGTAGCCGAACAAAAAGGTATTCACGGTTACTTCCCAGTTTATTACCAAACACAACCCTTTTAGAGCCACTAATCTTTGTTAATAACATAATTAGCAGATAAGCATTATATAGCCTATATTTCAGAGGAGCATTTCATACAAACCTATTGCTACCATTCACTCAAAAAATATATAAATAAGAGTGAAAGCTTGTTAGCAAGACCGAAATAAAGGTAGCTATAGTGCAGAATATTACCGTTAAGTATCTAACTATTACCCTGCTGATCTCATTTTTACTCCATTCGCAGCCAGCTGTTGCTAATAAAGAAATTACTTTAGCTACGGCTGAGCGCATTCCCTATATAGGGAAAAACCTACCTCAGCGTGGCTATATTCACGAGCTCGCCAAAGTGATTTTTGAAAACGCGGGTTACCAAGTCAACATTAATTTTTACCCTCTAGCGAGAAGTCGATACTTACTTCAAACGGGGAAAATTGATGGCATGCTACCCGCTTATTACGATGCTGAATTAACGAATACTGTTGCCTATTCAGCACCATTTTCAGGTGATAAAATAGGATTGTTAAAAAGAAAAACACTACAGCTTCCTACAGACTATAGCCCACGTGACGATGTGGTTCGACTGCTTGAAAAATTAAGAAACTATCGCTTTGGTGTTGTTCGTGGAGCAGCGATATCACCACTTTTCGATCAAGAAAACTCAATATCTAAACAATATGTTACAACAGGTATTAACAATATAGACATGTTGAATTTAGCGCGAGTTGACCTTATCACTATCGACCGATACACCGCGGCCGATATTATGGTCAGGCATCGCCCGCACTTAATTGGAGAACTAGAGTTTTTACCTAATTTTTTAAGCCAAAATAACTTTCATATTGCCTTCTCGAAAAAGTCAGTAAAATATCGTCAATATCAAACGGATTTTAATCAAAGTTTACGGGAACTAAGACTTGATGGCACCATAGAGCGCATTCTCAATAAGCACGGTGTATTTTCACCACCTCAACAGCAAGCCGAAAAAATAACATTAACAATTGGCACCGTAAACAATGACGATATGTTAATAATGCAGTCCTTATCTAACCAATTTGAACAACAGCATCACGACATTGAAATAAAGTGGCGAGTACTTGACGAAAATACCTTAAGACAACGACTGCTTAGTGATCTGGCAATATCCGATGGTCAGTTTGATATTATGACTATTGGTGCTTATGAGACGTTGATCTGGGCTAAAAATAACTGGCTAGAGCCGCTAGTAGATTTCGGCCCCCAATTTGATCTACATGATATTTTTCCAGCAATAAAGAATACTCTTTCATATCAAGGGAGCCTCTATGCCTCTCCCTTTTACGGTGAAAGCTCTATTACTTATTATCGAAAAGATTTATTTAACAATGCTCATCTTCGCATGCCTGAAAACCCTACCTACAACGAGATAAGAGAATTCGCCGCAACATTGCATAACCCTGACAAAGATATTTATGGTATTTGTTTACGGGGTAAACCCGGTTGGGGAGAAAACATCGCGCTGCTATCCACTATGGTAAATACTTATCAAGGTCAGTGGTTTAATAATAATTGGCAGCCACAACTAAATAGCAGCGCTTGGCATCAGGCATTAGCAATGTATGATGATTTACTGAGGAATTACGGCCCACCGAAGCCAACACTCAATGGCTACAATGAAAATAAAACCTTATTTTCTAATGGACATTGCGCCATATGGATTGATGCCACGGTTGCTGCAGGCACACTCTTTAATCCATTAAAATCGAAAGTGTTTGCGAAAGTAGCGTTAACTTCAGCTCCCGTTGCAACCACAAATATTGGCTCTAAATGGCTATGGACCTGGGCACTTGCTATTCCTAAGTCATCGAAGCACAAAGCAGCAGCAATGAAATTCATTACTTGGGCAACCTCCAAACAATATATTAAAACGGTTGCTCAGAGAGTCGGCTGGTTAGCTATTCCACCGGGAACGAGAAGGTCGACTTATGACAATGAGAATTATCAAGCGGTAGCACCTTTCGCCAATATAGTCCTCTCTGCGATTGAAGCTGCAAGTAACAATAACCTCGCCAGTTCTGCTAAAAACTATACTGGCATTCAATTTGTAGAAATTCCTGAATTTCCGGCAATAGGCCATCAAGTTGGCTTAAATATAGCGAGAGTAATTGAAGGAGACCTCTCCATTAAGGAGTGCTTGATACTTTCGCAAAAACTAGCCGATGAACAAATGAAAGCTTCTAAATATTATTAGTCTTTAACTGCTTTCTAGTTAAAACATCGCCAATAACTCCCCTGCTTTTGTTTGGGTGGTATTAGTAACGGCATTAGATAAGGAAACAACATTACTAATACTACTATCAATTTGCTGTGATACTGCCGAGACACTTTCAGTATTCTGTGCTATTTCAGCAGTGGTCATACTTTGCTCTTCCGCAGTAGCCGCGATAGCCTGAATTTTTGCCACCACGTCATCAACACTGTCAATAATTGCTTTTGACGAAGATACTGAGCCATTCATAATACTCACCCCTTGATCAACCTGATCTTTACCGTTTTCCATCAAGTTAACCGCATTATTGGTTTCATTACTCATGGTTTCGATGGCTAATTCAACCTCTCTGGTTGCTTCGGTAGTTCTATTGGCTAGTTGGCGAACTTCGTCCGCAACGACTGAAAAACCCCGGCCTTGTTCACCTGCTCGCGCGGCTTCAATCGCAGCATTCAGCGCCAGCAAGTTGGTTTGATCAGCAATACTTTTAATCACATTCACAATATCTCCAATTTTATTGCTCTGCTCGCTTAATGTTCCCACTGCCGTAGCGCTATTATCAAACGCCTCTTTTATTGACACCATTTGCGCAAGCGTATCAGTATTAATTTGACCTCCTTCGCGCGCCAGTGCTAGGGCATGTATTGAACTATCAGAGGCGCCAGTACAGTTACTGGCGACTTCTAACGAGGAATTGGATAACTCTTCAACCGCTGCGGCTATTTGTTCAACTTGTAAGGTTTGTTGACTAATACCCACCGCCATTTCCTGATTGGCCACTAAAATTTTAATGGTGCCTTTAGAGGCATTCCCCATAGAGTCAGCGGTTCGTTGAATCAGGTGCAATAGTGAATCAGACATAGAGTTCACCGCCCCCGTTAGTTCAGCTAACTCATCAGAGCCTTTTATAGGTAAAGCTTCAGACGACATATCACCCGCTGAAATTTTATTAGCATGCGATAACACCGCCTGTAAGCGAGTGACTAAATCACGGCTAAACAGTAATCCACAAACAATGGCTATTATTACCGAAATGATGGTCGCCAATACTAAGGTAGTTTTTAACTGTTCAACCAGCGCTTGAGAGTGAGCGATATCATTATTGAGTAACGTGTCTTGCGACACCTTCATTTGCTCAAGTAAAGAGAGAACTTTAGCCGCTTTCGGCGCTGCCTGCGTTTGTAATTGATAGTTAGCTTTATTCCAATCAACAGCGGTCCGTAAAGCAAACATTTTAGGAGGTAACTCAGTAAACTCTGCACGTAAGTTCATAAATATTTGCCATTGAGCTAATTGACTTTTGGTAAATAATGCGACGTAGTTATTAGATATATCCTCAACACGGGTATTATTAATTTGCCATTTACTCGTAAAATCAAGTTGAAACTCTTCGCTTCCTGATAGTAGAAAAGCCCTAATATTAGCCAACCCTATGGCAAAACTTCCTCGTACGTCGGCTAAATTTTTCAATAAGGTTTTCCGCGATGGTGTAGCGCTAAGTTCGGCTTCTTCATCAATTATTTGGGTAATACTGGTCAGCATTTTAGTTGCGCGAGGCGCCGCCTGCTCTAATAATAATTGATAGGCAATAATATTACCTTGGCTATGGGAGATATTTTCTATTTCTTGTTGAACCATTTTAAACTGCGCTAATTCGGCTTTTATCGCTTTTAAGCGATTGATATTCGCGGGAACGGTCCAATTAACCGCTAATTTACTATATTGCTGTAGTGCCGCTTCGATACTTACCCAAGCGGAAGAACGCACCGCTTGCATTACTTTCCCTTTCTCCGGATCATCGCCCAGCAGCATATAACCACGTAAACCCGCTAAAGATTTATTGATACCGTTAGTAACATCTTTACCTAAAAGGACCGTTTTCAAGCGCAAATCAACCACATTATTCAAGGTTTTCTCATTATCGATTATCAATGAATAAGTAAGTAATGAAGAGGCGGTCATTAGCACTAGTATCAGACCAAATGCTAAGCCAAGTTTTGTTTTAATTGAAAATTTCATGACAATATCCCTATAAGATGAAATTATTCTCGCGTACGGAGAAACACAAAGGTAACTAGGGAGTTAACGCATGACTAAAACCGTAGAATTAAAAAGCGCATCACTTAAAAGAAGAAGACTTCACCGAGTGGGTATTTCATCCCTAAATACCACATCAGCTAAAGCCTAGTTGAGGA
>Ga0209395_1007852_pt1 | contig 11074 bp, 6 predicted proteins | sample GOMGulsemesocosm_3_FD_184635 | JGI IMG/M metagenome (GOLD analysis project Ga0209395, IMG submission 184635) | Methane-oxidizing microbial communities from mesocosms in the Gulf of Mexico - GOM9D Gulf of Mexico (SPAdes) (version 2) | ecosystem: Environmental > Aquatic > Marine > Cold seeps... | reverse complement strand
CCCATACCCAAGCCTCGTTCTGCTGATAATGGGTGAAACTGGACAAACTGGTGGCCACTGGCCCTTTTGAGCCCGAAGGACGCAATCGCATGTCGACTTCGTACAGTCGGCCTTGTGCCATCGGAGCCGTCAATGCAGTGATCAGTGCCTGCGTCAGTCGCGCATAATAGGGCCGCGTGGCCAGTGGACGTTTGCCTAAGGACATCTCAACATCTAGCGGATCGTAGATTACAATCACGTCGAGATCAGATTGCGCATTGATCCGCCCAGCCCCCAGCGAGCCCATCGCCAGCACCGCCGCCCCGCGCCCGGGTGGTGGGCCGTGTTTGGTTACAAACTGTGTCACCACAATCGGGCAAAGCACTGCAATCACAGCTTCGGCCAGGTCGGCGTATTGCTCCCCTGCTTCCCGCGCTGTGATCAACCCACGTAAATAGTGAACTCCAATGCGAAAGTGCCATTCCTTGCACCAGCGTCGGGCAGCATCCAACTGAGCCTCGTAGTCTGTTTCCAAGCTCAGCTTTGTCGCCAAACCCAACTGCAAGGCATCCAGTTCTGGCCACTGGTCGAAGAAGGATCCGCCAATCACCGCATCGAACACCCCGGAATTGCGCGACAAATGGTTGGCCAGCGCAGGCGAGGTTCCGGCAATATCAACCAGCAAGTCGATCAGAGAAGGATTCGCCTCGAGCAGTGAGAACAATTGCACCCCGGCAGGCAGTCCGGCGAGAAACCCATCCAAAGCCATTAGAGCCTCAGAAGGTTTGGTGGTTTTGCTCAGCCTTGCCAATAGATCAGGCTTGAGCCGTTCAAAGATCCGCGCGCCCCGAGCGGTTCGCAGTGCCGGATAGGTCGGCCAACGGGCAATGATATCACTGTTCAACTCATGCGGCTGTGGGGCTGCGGTGGAGCCGTTCTCCGGTGCAAAGAAATCTTCGGTCAGGGCGTGCACTTCCGTCAACCGCTCTTTGATATCGCCGATCAGCTGCGCTGGGTCACATCCCATAAGGCAGGCCACCCGGGCCAGACCGTCCTCGGAACGGGGCATAACGTGCGTCTGTGCATCATTCACCATCTGAATTCTGTGCTCGACTTCTCGGTGGGCGCGGTAATGTTCGGTCAGCTTTGTGGCCACCTCCTCAGGCACCCAGTCTCGCACCGCTAAGGCAGCCAAGCCTTCGACAGTACCCCGCAGGCGCAGGCTCTCGTCTCGACCACCTGCTATCAATTGCTGGGTCTGGGTGAAGAACTCAATCTCACGAATGCCACCGCGCCCCAGTTTCATATCATGACCGACGACGTCGATGGCGCCGCCGGTGCCTTTGTTCTCGCGAATTCTAAGCCGCATGTCGTGGGCGTCCTGAATGGCGGTAAAGTCCAGATGACGGCGCCAGACAAAAGGGCGCAGCGTTTTCAAGAACCGTTCACCTGCGGCGATATCCCCAGCGCAGGCGCGCGCCTTGATATAAGCGGCGCGCTCCCAAGTGCGACCCAGACTTTCATAATACCGTTCCGCCGCCTCCATCGCCAGACAGACGGGGGTCACCGCCGGATCCGGACGCAGCCGCAGATCTGTGCGAAAGACATAGCCATCAGCGGTGCGATCACTCAGTGTCGCGCACATATTGCGCGTCGCGCGCACCATGCCCTGGCGGGCTTCATAGAAATCATCCGGATCAAACCGGCTTTCGTCAAACAGGCAAATCATGTCGATGTCAGAACTATAGTTCAGCTCATGCGCACCCATCTTGCCCATGGCAAGGATGCTCAGCCCGCCCGCCGTCTCGATGTCTTCTTCGCTCATTCCGGGCAGTTTCTTGCGCCGGATCAGGGTGGCAATCTCGGCCTTGATCGCCACATCCGCGGCCAAAGCGCCAAAATCAGTGAGCACCCCGGTGACTTGTTCCAGGCTCCAGCCACCGCACAGATCCGCCAGCGCCGTCAGCAACGCTACCCGCCGCTTGGCCTGCCGCAATCCCGGCTTTAGCTGATCCAACGGTATATCCCGGCAATCCGCGAATACCTTTGCCATCCCCCCCTCGGGATCTGCCAGCGCCCCCTCCAGCCAATCCGCTTCTCGTCCGATCAGCTCTTTCAAATAGGGGCTAGATCCCGCCGCACCACAGATAAGCGCAGCAAAATCGCCGTCCAAGGCCGGGACCAAGGCGCGGGCATCATTGCCCAGATCAGCATCAAAGGGACGCGGCAGTCGGATGACAGTCAAGGATGTGCTCATAACGGCAGACTGTTCCGCCATTTCGGTCAGGTCAATGCATCAAACGCCGTTTATGCCTTGGACAGCGTCAAGAAAAGGTCAGGTATACCCGTATATTTAATTGATACGCGCTGTAATAAACCAGTGACGTGGCTGCGATCCAGTTGGACGCATCAAGAATTTATTTTGTCCCAGGGGTATTCGGCTTCTGTCCAATTAGCGGACTTAGCCGGGACTATCGGCCCCTCGTTTTGTTTCTTTTCAGTTGCTTTGATGCGCCTGCCCCGGTTGCAGCCACACTTAACTTTTCGGCACTCATACCCGCAATGCGGTTGCTACAGGCCCATGACGTTTTGAAAGAAAATTGCCAGTTCCTCAAAACCATCCAGCGGCAGGACATGGGCGACATACTGGTCAGGACGAATGATCAATAGGGCCCCTGTATCCCGATCAATCCCGCGACTATCAAAAATGTCAGGGCCTTGTTTAAGATCTGGGCAGAACGCTTTTTCGTAATCCGTTAGCTGGTGGATCCCTTTGGCCGGCAAAAGCAGGTTTGGCAGGGTTTCCAGTGTCATATTTTGACGTGGCAACTGGAACACAGCGCGCAGGTCAAAGAGGCTGTCGATATCGGCCCCTTTGGGCGTAAAGCGTATGACTGGGCTGGCGGGATTGTTAGTCAGAAAATCGCAAAGCAGAGCAATGCCGCCACCGATTTGACCGCGATCACCCGTCGCTGCAAAGGCAATTAGCCGCCACCGGCGATCAGCCTTGAGCGTATGGCCAAGCTGCATGGGCTTTCCATCACTTAGACGGATCACAGGTGCAGAGTGGAATCGCATTCCTACTTTGAAACCCGTTGCCAATGTTTGATGCTCTTGCCTGGCCGTGATGAGAGAGGTTTCATATCTGGTCTCGACGCCAGCGGTATACCGTCCGTGTTTTTTGAAAAAGAGCTGGAACTGCTCAGCCTCTGCCGCGTCCATGGGTTTGGCACTAAAAGGGCGGGCCATATCCTTGTCGAAGTCTATCAGTACCTTGGCTTTAGCGCGTTGTTCTTCCGAGTAGGTATGCAATAATGCAGGGGCCGCCTGCACCCGCAAAACCGCCGCCAGTTTCCATCCCAGATTGAAGGTGTCGGCCATCGATACATTCATACCTTGGCCAGCCTTTGGGCTGTGGGTGTGGCAGGCATCTCCAGCGATGAAAATATGAGAGCTTCGACTGCCCCGCGCCGTGTCTGGGACATCGTCAAAAGCATCACAGACTCTTTGCGCGATTTCATAGGCAGACCACCAAGGAACTTCCTTCACTTCCAGCGAATACGGGGCAAAGATAGCGCGCGCTTTATAGATCAACATTTCCGCCGATACGTTCCTGTCAGCGGCACGTTCATCGCCGTGCAGTTCGTCCAGTTCTATATACATCCGGACCATGTAGCCGCCCTCGCGAGGAATAATCAGGATACTGCCTTGATCTGCCGACTGTATGGCCGTCTTTAACCGAATGTCCGGGAAATCGGTGATGGCCAACACGTCCATCACGCCCCAAAGTTGCCGTGCCGAGGCCCCTTTTAGCTCTTGGCCTATAGATTTGCGCACGATGCTGCGTGCGCCGTCACAGCCAGCCACATAGCGTGCGCGGATGGTTTCCGTCTCGCGATCGCCGTCAAGGCATCTAAAAGTGGCGGTGACGGGATAATCGGCGTCATCAGATCTGATCAGTTCAAACAGTTCGCGATTGTAATCTGGAGACAGGCGATGCGGGCTGTTTCGCATGATCTCAAGATGGAAATCATGCACTCTCGCTTGGTTGAGGATGACATGCGGCATTTCCGACAGATCATCCGCAGCGTCCTGGATCCGATCCGCCCGCTGAAGGCCTGATCCAGCTTCGCCGGAGCGCCAGAAAGCAACTTCATTGACCCAATACCCCTCCTTGATCACGTTTTCCGCGAATCCGAAGGCTTGGAACATCAACAGTATCTGGATTGGCATGTGTTGCACCCAAGGCTTCCGCAACAAAAGGAACACCGGGACGAAAACCATTCAGATGGTATTGCAAGTCGGATCTCTCAGATTGATAAGCGCACACATCAATAATAGGAACCCCTCCTCCACTTCAATATAGCATGCATACACATCAACTTGCACGTAGGGCCAAAACGCGGGCTTGGAAAGAGGCCCGTTAGTTGCCTGCTCTGGGACGGGATAAGCTCTCTGCTCCTTGAAATGGTCGACGCCACCACCGTCAAACAGTCTGATCAAAAGCCGCAGTGGATCTCCGAAGTCATGAACTGGGAGAGCGGCGAGGATCTCAAGGCTGACACCCTGCCCGACCGTCGGGCCCCAGTAGCACCATCAATGCCTCACTGACGGAACTGACCTGCCCCCCGAGGCTCCCTCATTTATAACGAGAGTTTGCGGGTCTGGATTTCATATTCCTTGGTTTCGTTTTGGGCAAGCGCGTCGTTCGCGGAGCCCTCAAATTGCACAAGCGCACGCCGCGCTTGTGCGGGTGTTTGGTTTCCCAGTGATGAATGTGGCCTGACTTGGTTGTAATCGTACCGCCAGAGCGCCAGCTTCTTGCGTGCGTCATCTAAGCTGTCGAACCATTCTTCGTTCAGCAGTTTGTCTCGGAGGCTGCCGTTGAATGACTCGATGAAACCGTTCTGTTGCGGCTTTCCTGGATCAATGTAGTGCCATTCGACGTCGTTCTCGTTTGCCCATTTCAGGATGGCCCGGCTGGTGAACTCTGTCCCGTTATCACTGACAATGCTAGTGGGCTTGCCGTAGACCCGCACAAGCGCGTCCAGTTCCCGTGCAACACGTGCGCCGGAGATGCTGGTGTCCGCCATGAGGCACAGATTCTCACGGCAGCAATCATCATTCACTGCCAAAATGCGGAACTTGCGGGAGACGCCAAACGTATCGGATATGAAGTCGAGCGACCAACGCTCGCCGGGCCGCAACGCTACTGGCATTGGCGTCCGCGATCCACGCGCCCGTTTCCGCCCCCTTCGTCGCCTGACACCTAGTTTCTCCTCCGTGTAAAGGCGGTACAGCTTCTTGTGGTTCATAAATATGCCTTTGCGTTCCAGCATCACACCGATCCGCCGATAACCAAACCGGCGGCGCATGTGCGCTACAGCCTTCATCTCGACACGTATCTCAGGATTATCAGGCGGACGATCACGCCTGACAGTTTTGGGATCAACACCAACAAGGCGGCAGGCCCGGCGCTGCGAGATATTATGATCCCGCATTGCACGAAGCGCTGCCGCTCGTCGCTCGCTTGGTGTTGTCAGTTCTTTCCCAGCAGATCCTTCAGCACAACGTTGTCCAGCATCGTGTCGGCCAGCAAACGCTTCAGCTTAGCGTTCTCGTCCGTGACCGCACGCAGCTTCGCCGCGTCCGACACCTCCATGCCACCATACTGTGATTTAAACTTATAGAACGTCCCCTGACTGAGGCCGTGCTTGCGGCACACATCAGCAGTCGGCATCCCAGCTTCCTGCTCTTTGATCATCCCAATAATCTGGGCTTCGCTGAATCGGCTCTTTCGCATTCGTTTGCTCCTTCGAAAGGTTGAGCAAACTCTACATTAAAACGAGGGAAGTTTCGGGGGGCAGGTCAGAACCAAAACGGTTCTTGAACTCAAGATCGGATCAGATCACTCTGCGGGGAAAGCCTGCTAGCCTCAACCAGCAGTGTATTTAACCAACCAAATCGATTTGCGAATTCAGAATAAAATTCAGATGTAATTAGGAGAAAACAATGCCGCGTTGGATCAAGAGAATTGCGACCTTGCTGGCTGCCCTGATTGCATTTGGCATATTTGCGGTTTGGCTGCTGCTGTCTTCATCAATGTTGTCAACGGTGCGCGGCGATCTGACTGCGCGGATTCTCTCCAAAGAACTGGGGCTAGAAGTGAGCATTACCGGTGGCGTGCGTGTGGAGCTCGGCTCGGTGTTGCATGTCGTGGCAGACGGCTTGCAATTGCCTAGTCAAGCAATGCCTGATGTCAGCCTGGCCGAGATCGGACAACTGGAATTTGATGTGGCAGTGAATGATCTTCTTAAAGGTAGCCTCAACCTGCGTGATCTTCAGGTGGAGGGGGCCAAGCTTGCGCTTATGGTTGACCAAGACGGCACGTCGTCATGGCCAACCGCCAAGGCCACCTCAGCACAAGACACCGCCCCGGTGACCTCTGATGCCAATCGTTCATCTGGCCCCTCAAAAGGCAAAGCCGGGCCTTTGGCCGGTTTTCTAGCTGGTCACAAAATTCAGCTGTCAAATTCGACTGTCCTCTACAAGGACGCGCGAAACGGCCTAGACTTGGATCTGGCCATGACGTCATTGGATCTGAGCCAGAAAGACCAATCCGCCCCACTGGTCCTGCAAGGGGCTGGCACGCTGAATGGGCAAGAGATGTCCCTGAACGGGACCTTCCCGCCAGCACAACCATTCAAACTGACCGCTGCTTTCAGCCAGATCAATGTTGTCCTTGACGGCACGCCCGATCAGGATGGCTATGATGCCGGACTCTCGGCTGCCCTATCAGTGGATATATCCGAACTGGGGCAATTGCTTGATGTGCTCAAACTTGAAAAAAACATTTCAGGTAGTGGGCAAATCAGCGCTGTCTTCAAAAAATCGAAGGGATCTGCGCGAATAGAAGACCTGGACGTAGAGGTCACATTGGATGGCGGGCAAAGTCTCAAACTGATGGGCGACCTTGGCGAGTTAAGTGATCCATCCGACGTCACCCTTGATACGCAAGTCCGCTTGTTTTCAGAGGCCAACCAACCACCGCCGACCAAGACTTGGCTGGACTTGAAACTGATCGGTATCGACATGCAGCTGATGGCTCAGCCGGATGGAGTGCCGCAGCGGCGAATGGTGATCGAAACCAACGGCTTTATTTTGGATACCAGCGGCGAAGGACCTCCGCCTGTTTCCTTTTCACAGGTTTCGCGAACCGCGGATGGGAAGCTGAAGATAGGCAATCTGGCGCTGCTGCTCGGTCCACCAGATGCGCATTTTGTGGTTCTCGAAGGATCTATTGCAGATGCCCTGCAACTGGCCGACATCAACATAGAAGGATCATTGGCGATACCGGTGGCAAGTCTTATTGCACCGGAAGTGTTCCAGACATCAGATGTACTGGGCGTTGTGTCGGGCGGGTTCCAACTGATCGGTGATATCGACGAACTTAGCCTTTCCGACCTGATTGCGGAATCTCAGGGCACGGACCTCTGGCATCTAAGCGTCATTGGATCAATCAAGGATGTGCTCAGTCTCAGCGATCTTGCGCTGGACATCACGGCCAATGTTCCGTCTGGCGCAGAGCTACTGAAAGCCTTGAAACTAGAGCCCATCGAAACCGGCCCCATGACGCTGACCAGCGAATTGTCAAACAGTGGCACCGAATGGGACACAAGGGTCACAATTGCCGTCGATGAATCCCAGATTGGTTTCAGCATGGATCTTGACGTTGCAGACCCCCATCCGGTGCTGCGGGGCCAGATCGAAAGCGACCTGATCAAGGTCGCACATCTACGTGATATTGTTACGGCGGCGCTACAGGTGGCCAAGCTCAACGATCTGGCGCAAACGGAACCCGACGGAAATACACCCGCCGATGGTCAGCTAGAAAGCGAGGACGGCAAAAAAACCGAACCACTGGTCCTGCCAAAGCCCGAACAGACCGATCTTGCCGAGTCTGACGCCGGTGGGTCTGCGGGGGCCGACGACGCGAACTTTCCAGACCCGTTTCGCAATGTGTCTTTGCAACCCATGGGCCGGTCAATTCTGATGTCTGGCATGGACTTAAGCATCACAATTGATCTTAAAAATATTGAAGGGGAAAAGGGCAGCACCAGTCTGAAAAGCGATCTGGAGATGAAGGATCTGAAGGCGCGTTTGGGTCCGCTAAAGTTCGAATATGATGGCGCTCATTTTGACGTCAGCGGATCAATGGACCTGAATGAAGAACCCGACATTCTGAAACTGTCGGGCTCGACTGGCGGATGGAACTTTGGTGAAATCATGCAGGCATTGCGCTTCAAAAAAAGTGCTAGCGGTGTGCTGAACGCCGAGTTTGATGTCACCGGAAGCCACGCTTCGGTCCGGGATTTTCTTGCGACCATGGATGGCGGCGCCGCCGTATCGATGCGACACGGCAGCATCGATTCCCAGCTTCTGGACTTGGCGGGCCTGGGTGTGATCCCGTGGCTTTTCTCCAAGGATCGCGGGCCGACAGTGAACATTGTCTGCGCACGTGCGCCGCTGCACATCTCGAATGGGCGCATCTCCACAAAACAGACCGTTGTGGAAACAGATCGGGTTCAGATTGTGGTGCTTGGCGATGTTGACCTGAAGCATAAGTCGCTGGAGATCACCGGCCAACCGCGCCGGATCGGCAAGCCGCTGTCGCGCAGCCCTTGGCCTTTTACTGCCGTTGGGCCAATGGCCAAACCAAAGATCAAAGTCAAAGACGGACCACGACGCCTGCGCCGCTCGGATGGAGCATCGACCATGCCACAAAGACGCCAACTCTGCGTTCCGGACATCCTGCAATTGAAGTGACCGGCAGCGGAATTATCAACCGGTCTGGGGGCAAACCCGTGGACTTGTGTCAAAGGAGGATTTTCAAATGTACAGGCCGTTAACGACGTTTGCTTTCATTGGGATCGCAGTTGGAACGTCTGCGCTCTCGCAAGACATTGTGGATTGGGGCAAGGTTGGTGAGTGGACGATCCTCATGGATCCAAGCACCGGAAACGGCTGTTTGATGGAAAAGAAATTTGACGATGGCACCCTTATTCAGTTTGGTGAAGTCCCGGTCGACAACGGTGGGTTCTTTGCGGCTTACAACCCTGATTGGACAGACATCGAAGATGGCGCCCAAGGCACTGTGACGTTTGAGTTTCCAACAATACGATTTACCGGCGACGTTGTCGGTATTGCCAAAGATGGCCGTTTTGGCGGCTATGCCTTTTTTGATAACCCCAACGTCCCGTCCGAAATCGCGCGCAACAACGACATGACCATTATTGGCGAGCTTGGCCGCAACATTGAGGTGAGCCTGAAAGGCACTTCAAATGGGATCAAGGCGGTCAAGGAATGCCAGGCCGAACAAGCTGAATAGGGTTCTGCCCCACTGGACACGGTCCCCGACCAAGCATTCAGAACGTTCTTCACGCAGGCATTGCCGGCAGTGCAGGGTTTGTTTTTGGATGGTCTGCGGCAAACGGCAGGACCGGGAAACTGAGTTTTCAGACAGGCCATCACAGCCAAAGCAACTCAGCTCCCTTGTTGGATCCTAATCAATTGGCGCGTGTAGTTTTGTCTCTTTGGTAATGATCCCACCGCGATTGCCTATCGTGATCGAGCCATAGCGTTCCTTGAAGCATTCAGGCAGCGGCCGGTCGCCGTCAATCGACAGCCAGAGCCGCATGAGGTGGCGGCGTTTTGCCGGATCAGGCCAGTCGAGAAAGCCGGTACGGTCATGTAACTGGGAATGATTGTACACGAACTGCATGTCGCCGGGTTCTAGCTGCATCCCAAAGCAAAGTTCGGGATCATTGGCCAGCGCATCAAACATGTCGAGAGCTGCGACATGGTCCTTTGTTAACCGCATTGCACCGTCGAAACGCTGCGCACTGTCGATATATTGGCGTTGGTAGAAAACAGTCAGCCGTCCCATATGCCAATTCAAAACCGGTATTTCCATAAACGGTTTTGCACCTTCGGGTATTTCGCCGCGCCGGTCGGTGGCAATGGGGTCAAATAGTTTCTCCAGCAAATCAGGCCGCTCTGCTTTCATCCGGTTGTAGATGGACTCGGCACTGACAAGTAAGGACCGGCCACCTTGTTTTGCTTCTTGAATGCACAGCAATCCTACGACATCCGCGCTGTCAGTGTGAAAGGTCTGGCGCTCACATGTCTGATAGATACGGCTGTTGGGATCGTTGACATCCCCGCCAATGTCGCGCACGTGCCCCAGAATATGGCCTTGGGCATTTTGGGACCGCGCACTACCAAGATGGGCGCCCAGTCCGCAAAAGATCGCGGCGGCAAACTCTTGCGTGTAGTTGGCAATTGGCAAGCCTCGCAGCACCTCGATGCCGGCACCCGCAAGGAGTTTTTCACTCAAACGCCGGACATGCGTGGAAAAACTTGCGAGGGGAAACGTCTCTTTGGTGATCTCGCCGATATCGCGACCAAGGCTGAGAAAATGGCGCGCTGCGTTTTCCAGATCAGCAATATCAACTGAGTTGAGTTGATAGAGCCAGGCATCAGGGGTCACGGCCATCTCTTTGCCCAGCCATGCAGCGGGGCCGGTGATACGGTCCGGTAGGTCCGTCAGGTCTTGTCGAACGTGGTTTGGCATTGAGAGGCTCCAGATTGAGAATGGAAGTGGCCGTTGCCAAGGTTAGAACAGCGACCATGGTGCAAGGTATTTTCATGTTTGGCGGTCTTCCCGCCTGTGAAAGGTGTTAGTCCTGAGCGCTGAGGTCCGGCCCTTTGCTGCAAGCCCTCATCATCTTCAACCCTCCGTCAGTTCCTCTTGGTAGCCAAAGAGCGCAGGCAACCCGCCGGTATGCAGCATGACCACTTTTTGTCCTGGTTGAATGCTGCCGTCCTTTACCAGTCCCAACAGACCCTCGAATGTTTTGGCCGAGTAAACCGGATCAAGGAAAATGCCTTCGGTTCTGGCCATCAAGGTCAGGGCGTTATGCGTGCTTGGGTCCATCTTACCATAGCCGGGGGCCAGTGCGCTGTCCGAGGTGATGATGTCGGCGCAGGCGAGCTTCGGGTCAATGCCCAGCATATCGGCCAGTTTCTCGAGCAC
>Ga0209395_1007851_pt1 | contig 11075 bp, 5 predicted proteins | sample GOMGulsemesocosm_3_FD_184635 | JGI IMG/M metagenome (GOLD analysis project Ga0209395, IMG submission 184635) | Methane-oxidizing microbial communities from mesocosms in the Gulf of Mexico - GOM9D Gulf of Mexico (SPAdes) (version 2) | ecosystem: Environmental > Aquatic > Marine > Cold seeps... | reverse complement strand
AGACCGCGAGGGGGAAGCTATTGCATGGCACCTGCGGGAAATTATTGGTGGTGATGACTCTCGTTTTCAACGTGTAACGTTTAACGAAATCACTAAAACAGCGATCCAAGAAGCATTTGAACAACCGTCAGAATTGAACATTGATTGTGTTAATGCACAACAAGCGCGTCGTTTCTTAGATCGTGTTGTTGGTTATATGGTGTCGCCATTACTTTGGCAAAAAATTGCACGTGGTTTATCTGCTGGACGTGTTCAGTCGGTAGCGGTACGTTTAATCGTAGACAAAGAGCGTGATATTAAAGCTTTCATTCCTGAAGAATTTTGGGATGTCCATACAGATTTAGTTACTTCACTTGGTGAACCTCTTCGTGTTGAAGCGGTTAAATACGCTGGTGAAGCATTTAAACCTGTTAATGAAGCACAAGCAACTAAAGCTGTTACTGACTTACAAAACGCCAGTTATTCGTTATTAAAACGTGATGACAGAGCAACAAGCAGTAAACCAAAAGCACCATTTATTACGTCAACGTTACAGCAGGCTGCGAGTACGCGTCATAGCTATGGCGTTAAACGTACTATGGGTCTCGCACAACGTTTATATGAAGGTGGTTACATTACCTATATGCGTACTGACTCAACAAACTTGAGTAAAGACGCTGTAGAAAGTGCCCGTGGTTTCATTGAAACAAAATATGGTAAAGATTATTTACCTGCAGAACCGAATTTATACGGTTCTAAAAAAGGCGCTCAAGAAGCCCATGAAGCGATCCGACCTTCTGACGTAAATGTGATGTCAGGCGATTTGAAAGGCATGGATGATGATGCGAAAAAATTATACGAATTAATTTGGCGTCAGTTTGTTGCTTGTCAAATGGTGCCTGCACAATACGATTCAACCAAATTGATCATTGCTGCTGGCGAGTATCAGCTTACCGCTAAGGGACGTACTATGCGTTTCCCTGGTTGGACGAAAGCGTTACCACCAATGAGCAAGAAGTCTGAAGATGAAAGTAACTTACCGGTTCTAGAAGTCGGAGAAGCGCTTGAGGTGATTACCGTTGATCCACTGCAACATTTTACTAAGCCGCCTGCACGTTTTAATGAAGCGTCATTGGTTAAAGAGTTAGAAAAACGTGGTATTGGCCGTCCATCAACTTATGCTTCGATTATCTCGACAATTCAAGATCGTGGTTATGTTAAAGTTGAAAACCGTCGTTTCTTTGCTGAAAAAATGGGTGAGATTGTTACTGAACGTCTGACTGAAAGTTTTGAAGAATTGATGAACTTCGATTTCACGGCAAGCATGGAGTCTCAACTTGATGGCGTTGCTGAAGGCAAGCTTAATTGGATTGATGTACTTAATGAATTCTTTGGTGACTTCAAGAAGCAGCTAGTTACAGCTGGTGCAGAAGTAGCTGAAGGCGGTATGCGTTCGAACGAGATGGTTATCACAGACATTGAATGTCCGACATGCGAACGTGAGATGGGTATCCGTACTGCCACGACAGGTGTATTCCTTGGCTGTGCTGGTTATAACTTACCGCCAAAAGAGCGCTGTAAGAAAACCATTAACCTTGTATCAGGCGAAGAAGCGATTGATTTGCAGAATGAAGACGCTGAAACTGAAGCGCTGATGGCAAAACGTCGTTGTCCTAAATGTAGTACTGCAATGGACAGCTATCTGATCGATGAAACACGTAAATTGCACGTTTGTGGCAATAACCCTGAATGTACAGGCTACGAAGTCGAAAAAGGTGAATTTAAGCTAAAAGGCTATGATGGCCCAGTGGTTGAGTGTGACCGCTGTATGGCTGATATGCAGCTTAAAAATGGCCGTTTCGGTAAATACATGGGCTGTACTAACGAAGAATGTAAAAACACCCGTAAGATCCTGAAAAGTGGTGAAGTTGCGCCGCCAAAAGAAGATCCTGTATTCCTGCCTGAATTGGAATGTGAAAAATCGGATGCTTATTTTGTGCTACGTGACGGTGCCGCTGGTATTTTCTTAGCTGCGAATACTTTCCCTAAATCTCGTGAGACACGTGCTCCGCTGATTGAAGAGTTAGTGCGCTTCAGAGATCGTATATCATCGAAGTTCTATTACTTAGCTGATGCGCCAGCGCAGGACCCTGCAGGGAACAAAGCGATTGTACGCTTTAGCCGTAAGACCAAAGAACAGTATGTAATGACCGAGGTAGAAAAGAAAGCTACTGGTTGGACTGCGCATTATATCGATGGTAAATGGGTTGAAGAAGAGAAGAAGAAAGCCGTGAAAAAGAAAAAGTCGGCAACTGAAAAGTAGTTCGCTTTTCTGTTTAGCGTTGACCTATATCTTTATGGGTATTAAATATTAATGAGATACCTCAGCATTGCTGGGGTATTTTTTTATCTGTACGCTTATGGCATATAATCTTGTGCCTATTAGTAGATAAACGGAAAGAACCTTGCCGAAATTTTATATTGTCCTATTCTAGACACTAACCCTAAATAACTATCTCATATTAAATTGAACTTTCGAACATTTTGGGGTTCTGAATAGTTAACCGATTAAATGCAATGTAATCGTTATTATCATCAATCTTACTGATGCGTTCTTTTTTTAATCATATCGTTCTAAAACAGCTCTCTTTATGGGTAGTTGTAATTCCTGCTGTCAAGAATTTTCTAGACATCATACCTTTTTATGTGTCCGGGATCTTATTTTTGATCTCTTCTTGATTTTCCTTATAGTTTTCAAAAATATATTGTGACTATAATCTATACCAAGTTTTAAGCGTAGTTGTTAAATCTTATTCAAATGATTTATTCAGATGAATCTCAGGTTTAACACGCTACTTGTTAGAATACATTAACTCTTGGTTTAACCGATCATTACCAGATGGAATCATCTCAGAGAGAGATTCAAGTAATGAGTGAGTTAACTTATAAATCATTAAAGGATTTCAAAATGAAAAAGACTATTCTTGCTTCTGCAATTTTACTAGCTGGCGCTGCAAACGCTGCTGAAGTTTATAACAACGAAGGCACTTCAGTTTCTCTAGGTGGTTCTTTCCGTGGTAACGTTGTTATTGCTGATTCTGATAACGTTAAATTCCAAGATGCTGGCTCACGTTTCGATATTAAAGCAGCTAAAGAGATTAGCGATGGTCTTAAAGGGTTTGGTCAAATAGAAATAAAGTATTCAGATTCAATCACTGATGGCAATGATGTATTATACGTCAACAAAGCTTTCGTTGGTTTAGATCATGAAGTATACGGTAAATTTTCTTTAGGTAAGCAACTTGGTCTGAATGATGATTTAGTAATGAATGACTTCTCATATGAGACTAGTACTTACCTAGCTCAGAATGCGAGTGTTGGTTCAAATACTCAAGATCAACTTAAATATACTAAATCATTTGATAGCGCATCTGTAGTTGTTGGTTTAATTGACCAAGATACTTACGCTATTGGTGGTACATACGACGTTGCTGGCTTATCTCTTGGTGTTTCTTACAATATTAAAAATGACGTTGTAGCGACTAACGGTTCAGATAACTCAGCTCTTATCCTTGGTGCTCAATACTCACTTGACGCATTAACTGTAGGTGCTCACTACCAAGCTGTAGAGATTGATAGTGCAGATACATCTGTAGTAGGTATCGGTGCTACATACCAAATCGGTCAAGCTCGAGTATGGGCTATGTATGATATGTTAGATGGTGATGTTGCTGATGATAAAGGTTCTTTAGTAAGCATCGGTGCTGACTATGAACTAATTAAAGATGTTAAAGCTTATGCTGAATATCAATTCGATGATAATGATGTTGACGGTTCAGATAGCACAGTATTCCTAGGTGGTCGTGTATACTTCTAATCAACCCTGTTGATTAGTTGCTATAAGCAACACTGACGAATGGAACCGCTCACTGTAATAGTGGGCGGTTTTTTTATAAGCTTGTTTTGTAACCATAGTTTTATAAGAACAGTTTACTTATAATGCTTAAGCCTATATCTACCTCGTTAACCTCTAAGCGCAGTGTACTTCCTTTCCCTTTTGTATTTATAGTCTTTTACTTTAATCCGATTTTGCACCAAACTGGTATTGTTACTAATTAATATTATGTGATATTTCCATATCATTTGTTTATAAAGTTTTGATACTATGGTTCTTCTTATCCCGTTCTTAATAAAAATAATTGGTATTGCTATGCTCAAGATTATTCGTTTAAGTGTCTCCAGCCGAATTGTTGCGACATTATTTATTTGCACGCTCTTGATGCTAAGTAATATCCCATTAGTGCATGCGAATGATGCCGTCTATTTATCATCAGACTATGTATCTGAAAATAATTTACCAGTAAGCAGTACCGCTGCACAGGATTTATCTGCAGACCAGCAAACAACAAATCAGCCTTCAGGCCGTAACCGTGGCAGACACGAGAACAAAATAACCGATGAAGATAGAAACTGGCGTGTTTTAGGTCAATCAACACAACGGGACCGTGATAAAGAGTATCACTATAAAAATGATGATATGGCGCGTTTCATTTTCTTAATGGATGCGAAAGACCGTAAAAATAAATTATTAGCTAGCTTGGCTCTATGGCCTGATCATCAAGAAAAGCTGGTTAATAACCTCACTGATGGTCAAGGTTCTGAGCGTTTCTTATCATTATTTACTATTTTTGTATTGATGCTTGTTTGTGGCTTTATTGTTGAGCGTATTGCCAGTATTAAAATGGATTATTTTTCTGAGGGCGTTGCTAAAGAAAAAGATAGTAGTTTTAAAGACAATCTTGATTATTTATTAATGCGTGGTTTTTTTCAATACGTCGGTATTGCTATTTTTGCTTTAACAGCCGCGTTTATTGCTATTTACAATTACGTTGAAACAGATCCATTTCGACTGCTCAGCCTACATGCTTTAGGTTTGGTCGTTAAAATAAGAGCGCTGAAGGTATTATTAAGACTAATCTTTGCGCCTTATGCTCGAGGTCATCGCTTATTTAAGATTGATTGCGCATCGGCAAGCCGCCTGTACTGGTCAATTCTTGTTTTTATGTCTGTTTATCTTACGATTACTACGTTTTGGCGTATTTTAGTGGTGTTTTCGTTAGATCCCATTTTGTTTGCTTTAATTATCCCTTCTACCGGTATGATTTTGAATGTACTGTCCATTGGCTTTATTTGGTTCAATCGCAGAACAATTGAGGCTATGTTTGTAGGCAGTAAACAGACTAGTTCTTCCTTTACGAGATTTTTACGCCAGACGTGGACAACTGTATTCACTATCTGGCTATTCATGGCTTGGGCATTCTGGGCAATGTATGAGTTTTTGGGATATTACGAACAAGCTGATAACTTTACACCGATTTGGTGGTTGACGTTTAGTTACCCAATATTAGATCGTTTAATTTTTGTTTCTCTTGGTCAGCTTAAACGTATCACTTGGCTACAAAGTCATTCGTTTGAACAGCGCTGTGATAAATTTATTAACCGGGTGATCATCGCACTTAGAGTCATATTCGTTGCTTTTATTCTTCATCATCTTGATGCCAGTTTTAACTATAACGCTTGGGAAAAAATCACCAATAGCCTGGGTGGATTCATTGAAATGGTCGTTGACGTGATTGTTGTTATCATTGCCGCTTATGCTATTTGGGAGGTTATCCAGTCTGCGATTGAACGTCATTTACCTTATGAAATGGTTTGCGAAAATAACAATGGAACATCTACACTTGAAGGTGAAGGCGGTGGTACTGGCGCTTCTCGCTCTGAAACTTTGTTGCCTTTAGTTCGTTCGTTTTTATCGGTGTTTTTGCTGTCCTGCGTACTACTTATGATACTCAGTATTGTGGGTGTTGAAATCGCTCCATTATTGGCTGGTGCAGGTATCGTCGGTATCGCGGTGGGTTTTGGTGCGCAGAAATTAGTACAAGATGTTATCTCGGGAATATTCTTTTTACTCGATGATGCTTTTCGTCGTGGTGAGTATATTGAGGCGGCGAGTTTACGTGGTACCGTTGAGCGTATTTCTATCCGTTCGATCACATTGCGCCATCATCTTGGCGCAGTGCAGACTATCCCTTTTAGCGAGATAGCGACTGTACGAAACTTATCACGTGATTGGATCACGAAGAAATTAGAGTTCCGCTTAGACTATCGAACAGACGTTGAAAAAGTGCGTAAGCTGATTAAAAAAGTTGGCCAGAAAATGCTACTGCATCCTGAATACGGACAACATTTCCTATTGCCGTTGAAATCGCAAGGGGTTACTAGGGTTGAAGAGTCAGCACTTATCTTCCGCATGAAGTTTACCTGTGTACCTGGTGAGCAATGGGTTATTCGTCGAGAAGCATTCAGATTAGTGCAGGAGTCATTGAAAGCCAATGGTATTGAGTTTGCCCATCGCTCTGTACATGTACTAACGCAGAGTGGTGATAAAGATAAAGAGGACCTTAAGGATATCATTGCAAAAAACGATGAACTTGCTGAAGAGTTGGGTGCTGCTGCTGCATTAAGCGTATCAGCAGAGATTAAAAAGAACGACAAAATAGACTCAGATTACACTTAATTTGGAGTGTATTTTTAATCAAATTAATGGCTTATTAAGTGAGCGGTGCGGTATCTTAGGCTACGCTTTTTTGATAACCTTATCCGCCTAGTTGTATTAAGTTAAAGAGAATTAGAGTGCGTAGTAAATTAAATAATAGCCGTTTGCTTATCTACAGTCATGACTCTTTTGGTCTTGGGCATTTGCGCCGTTGTAGAACCATTGCCCATGAGCTTGTTGACCGATATAAGGGCTTATCTGTATTAATTATTACTGGCTCGCCTATTATTGGCCGTTTTGATTTTAAAGCCCGTGTGGATTTCATTCGCATCCCAGGTGTAATCAAACTGCATAATGGCGAATACACATCACTAGGTTTACTTATCGATCTCGCTGATACATTAGCATTACGCGAATCTATCATCCTGAATACTTCTAAAGTTTTCCAGCCAGACATTTTTCTTGTTGATAAAGAACCGGGCGGATTGAAAGATGAAGTCATTAGTACGTTAACGCATTTTAAAGATACTGATACCAAATGTATTCTTGGTTTACGCGATGTGATGGACTCCCCTGAGTTATTAAAAAAAGAATGGCAGAAGAAAAATGTGATGCCATTACTTGAAGATCTTTATGATGAGCTATGGGTTTATGGCCCTGCTGAGGTATCTAATCCCTTACAAGGATTGGACGTTAAACAAGTTGTTACAGATAAAACTTTGTTTACGGGATATTTACCAAGACAGTTACCGCAACAAGTAGATATCGATTCTATTAATCTCCCCGACAAACCTTATATTCTGGTTACCCCAGGTGGTGGCGGTGATGGCATTGAGATGATTGATTGGGTTCTCCGCGCTTATGAAAGTAGCGCAACACTGATGCCTGCATTATTTGTGCTTGGCCCATTTATGCCTGCAGCAGAACGAAATGAATTTTTGAATCGTGCTGAGTCGCTACCGCATGTCGAGGCTATCACATTTAGTAATCACCTTGAGCATTTAATGTTTGAGGCTGAGGCTGTTATTGCCATGGGCGGTTACAACACTTTTTGTGAAATCCTGTCATTTGATAAACCTGCATTGATTTTACCACGTACTCAGCCACGAGAAGAGCAGCTTATTCGTGCTCGCAATGCCGCTGCGGTAGGTCTGCTATCTATGCTTGACTTAGATTCAGAACGTTTAACAGAGACTATGGTTGATAGTATTTTAAAGCTATTACAGCAAGATAAACCGAGTAAGCATAAACTTGATAAGTTACTGAACGGTCTAGACTTTGTTGCCGATCGATTTGGTGAGCTGGTATCAAAATAATCTAATTTGGTTTTCTTTATTAATTCGTTTTCCGCAAGGACCATGTATGTCAGCACCACGTATTATGTATTATGTGCAATATTTATTAGGTATTGGTCACGTTCGCCGCTCTTCTCTTATTGTTCAAGCATTGTGTGAACAGGGCGCTCAGGTAGATGTTATTTTTGGTGGTATGCCTGTTCCAAGCATGTCTTTTGGTTCCGCGACTATGCATCAGTTAACGGCAGTCAAAAGCGCCGATTCAGGCTTTAGTGGATTAGTTAAAGCAGATAATAGCCCAGTTAGTGATGAGGATAAAAAAGAGCGTACTCAGGCTTTATTAGCGCTATGTGAGACTCTACAGCCAGACTTAATTGTCACAGAAACGTATCCTTTTGGTCGTAGACAAATGCGCTTTGAGCTGTTACCACTCCTAAATTGGGCTAAATCACAAAGTAATCCTCCTGTTCTTGTATCTTCTATCCGGGACATTTTACAACGACGTTCAACTGTAAGAGAACAAGAGTACGTAAACCTGGTACAAACGTATTACCAACATGTATTAGTGCATGGTGATCAAAACTTCTATCCATTAGAAAAAAGCTTCCCGGTTGCAGATATGATCGCGGATAAAATCAGTTATTCTGGCTATGTTTGTCCGACATTGGTAAACAAGGTTACATCGCCAAAAACACGAAATACGATTGTCGTATCTGTGGGCGGTGGCAGTATAGGTAAAGATATTTTAGTTGCGGTGATGGCGCTGTATAACAGTGGTTTTGCGGCAGATAAAAACTGGTTACTGATCACAGGCCCAAACATGGACAGCGCTGATAAAGCTTATTTCAAAGCGCAGAAGCAGTCTAATTTACAAGTTGTTGACCTTGCCGATGATTTTTTAATAGAGCTGAATAATGCTTATGTGTCAATTTCAAGAGCGGGTTATAACACTGTAATGGATCTGTTATTGACTGCGGTTCCTGCAGTAGTCATACCATTTGAAGGTGAAGGCGAAACTGAGCAGCTAGCGCGAAGTGAAGTTTTGGCTGAAGCGAAAGTACTGCAATTCGTTAAGAATGACGAATTGAGTATTGAGACATTAAAAACTGCGATTAATAAAGCAATAGCCAGTACTGCCGAGACAGTTAATATCGATAATCAAGGTGCGGCACAAAGTGCGAAACTACTTATTGAATGGGCTACTGCAAGAAATTAGTCAATTGCTAAAGTAACACTCAATCTGCATATGTATTGCAGTATGACGTCTCGTTTACGTTTTAATTATAAAATTTTAAGGCCAGCCTGTAGTGAAGAAAATAGCATTAGTACTTAAAGGCTATCCACGCCTGTCAGAAACATTTATCGCTCAAGAGATCCGCGCATTAGAGTTACGTGGGTTTGATATTACATTAGTGTCCTTACGTCACCCGACAGATACCAGCACGCATCCCATTCATCAGCAGATTGAAGCAGATGTATTATATTTACCTGAATACTTGCACGTTGAGCCATTAAGGGTACTCAAAGCGTGTTTTCATGTCGCGAAACGTTATTCATTAACCAAAGTAGTTAAGCAGTTTATTCGAGATATTAAGCGTGACACTAGCCGTGGGCGTGTTCGCCGTTTTGGCCAAGGTCTTGTGCTTGCAGCAGAAATGCCAGACGGAATTGAACAAATGTATGCGCACTTTTTACATACACCTGCATCGGTTACTCGCTATGCGGCATTATTGAATGATTTACCTTGGTCGTGCTCTGCTCATGCCAAAGATATTTGGACATCAGAAAAGTGGGATCTTGCCGAGAAACTGTCTGAGTTACAATGGCTGTCTACTTGTACTGCGGCGAACAATGAATATTTACAATCTCTTGCTGAAGACCCAAGTAAGGTTCATTTGGTTTATCACGGTTTAGACTTTACTCGCTTCCAGCATGTCGACCGAGTATCGCGTGCAGATGTTAATGGTAGTTCTGAAGATAATCCGGTTAAAATTATCAGTGTCGGTCGAGCTGTGCCGAAGAAAGGCTACGATGATTTACTGAACGCGTTAGCTAAGTTACCAAAAGATTTACATTGGCAGTTGACGCATATTGGTGGTGGTGGAATTCTGAAGGCTTTACGCCAACAAGCGAAAGAACTCGGTATTGATAAACATATTGAATGGCAAGGTGCGAAACCACAATTAGCCGTACTCGAAGCCTACCGTGAAAGTGATTTATTTGTACTGGCAAGTAAGATTGTTGAAGATGGTGACAGAGATGGGATGCCGAATGTGTTGATGGAAGCACAGAGCCAGTCGGTATGTTGTTTAGCGACGGATATTTCAGGTATTCCTGAGTTGATTGACAGCGGTGAAAATGGTGTATTAGTTGAGTCTAATAACGTCGACCAATTAGCATTAGCTCTAGATGATTTATTACGAAATGGTGAGAAACGTGAACGTCTCGGTGTTGAAGGGCAGAAACAACTTCATCAACGCTTTGATGTTAAAATAGGCATTGATCAACTAGAGAAACTGTTTGTTAGCCATGGCTGATATATGTGTAAAAACAGGCATCGCATTTTATGCGCCGCTTAAATCACCCTTACATCCAACGCCATCGGGTGATCGTAAAATTGCGCGTTTGTTTATACAAGCGTTGGAGCAGGGCGGTTATCATGTTGAACTAGCAAGTCAGTTACGAACGTTTGACAAAAAGGGTGATGCTCAGCGTCAGCAACGTCTAATAGCTCTAGCTAAAAAAGAAGCAATTAGGATCATGCGACGTTGGCAGAAGCAAGGCTTTAATCCACAAGCTTGGTTTAGTTATCATTTGTATTACAAGGCGCCGGATTTAATAGGTCCAATAATTTGTCAGACGCTTAATATTCCTTACCTTGTGGCAGAAGCTTCATGGGCCGAGAAGCGTGCTAACGGTGATTGGGCGCAGTATCATCAGCAAGTGGCAATTGGGCTAAAGTATGCGAGCAAAGTTATCTGTATTAATCCTAGGGATAAAATAGCACTCGTTGACTTTTATTCTCAGGAGAGAGAAGGGTCTCACTCTCCACTTGTCTCTCTTAATACCTTTATCGATGATCTCCCTATTAATGATCATGCCTCTCACGTCAGTACTGGAAATTCTCCGGTAATTACAGATAGTCCAAGTAAACAAACCCTAAGTAGAAATAAACAGCGTCTAGCGGAAAAGTATGGTTTAGATATCAATTTACCTTGGCTTATTACCATAGCTATGATGCGTAG
>Ga0209395_1007850_pt1 | contig 11076 bp, 8 predicted proteins | sample GOMGulsemesocosm_3_FD_184635 | JGI IMG/M metagenome (GOLD analysis project Ga0209395, IMG submission 184635) | Methane-oxidizing microbial communities from mesocosms in the Gulf of Mexico - GOM9D Gulf of Mexico (SPAdes) (version 2) | ecosystem: Environmental > Aquatic > Marine > Cold seeps... | reverse complement strand
TTTCTGTTTAACGATCGGCATCGTTCTGGGTTTGTTAGCAGCTTTTAATCGTGGTTTTATTGAAAATCTGATCATGCGATTAATGGATATAATCTTAGCTTTCCCAAGCTTGTTGATGGCGTTGGCACTAGTGGCTATTTTAGGACCTTCTCTTGAGAATGCGATGATCGCGATAGCAGTAGTGTTTATCCCGCATTTTGTGCGTCTAACCCGTGCACAAGCACTCTCTGAACTAGGTAAAGACTACGTCTCATCCAGTAAAACCATGGGTGCTTCTACTTTTAGAATAATGTTTATTAACGTGCTGCCTAACTGTATGGCACCGTTAATTGTGCAGGCGACAATGAGTTTCTCATCTGCCATTTTAGATGCAGCAGCTCTGGGCTTTTTAGGTATGGGCGCTCAGCCGCCTTCTCCAGAGTGGGGGACCATGTTGGCAGACTCGCGCCAGTATATTTTGTCTGACCCTTGGATGATGGGTGTGCCAGGTTTAGCAATACTCTTTACCGTATTGTCTATTAACTTAATTGGTGACGGTTTGCGTGATGCACTGGATCCTAAAATGAAAACAGCGAAAGGATAAGGAGGGGTTATGAGTGATATAAAAAGTAATGTTAAAGCAAGTGATCCCATTTTATCGATTGTCGATTTAAATGTCAGTTTACCGGCAAGAGCGGATCGAGAATTTGCCGTTGAAAATGTCAGTTTTGATGTTTTTCCCGGTGAAATATTGTGTATTGTGGGTGAATCAGGCTCCGGTAAATCGATGTCATCAAATGCGGTGATGGGCTTGTTACCTAAACCACATGTGAATATAGCCAGTGGTGCTATACATTTTGAGGGGCAAGATCTAGCCAGCATTAGCGATAAGCAAATGCAAAAGATTCGCGGCAGCAAAATCGGTATGATTTTCCAAGAGCCTATGACGGCTCTAAATCCCGTGATGAAAATCAATAAGCAGCTAGAGGAAGTGTTTAACTCTCATCACTTGAAGTTGTCGAAGAAACAAGTGAAAGCCAAAATTATCGAAATGCTGGATGATGTTGGTCTACCTGACCCTAAAATTATCGGCAATAGTTACCCGTTTGAGTTATCCGGCGGTCAGCGTCAGCGTGTGATGATCGCTATGGCGTTGGCACTAGAGCCTAAAGTATTGATAGCCGATGAGCCTACAACGGCATTGGATGTGACCACTCAAGCGCAAATTCTCAAGCTCGTGGCGCAGTTACAAGAAAAGCGCAATATGGGGGTGATTTTTATTACTCACGACTTTGGCGTGGTTGCAGAAATTGCCGATCGAGTGATTGTTATGCAGCTCGGTAAGATAGTAGAGCAGGGACTTGCTGAGCAAGTGCTCAATCATCCTGAACATCCCTACACTAAAAAACTGATAGCGACTGTACCTAACCTCGGCGCACAGAAAAAAGAAGCGGTGACCTCAGAAGTCGTCGTGAGCGTTAAGAACCTGTTCAAAACCTATGGATCAGATAAAAAACCATTATTTGGCAGTCCAGGTCGCGTGGTACACGCCGCTAAAGATGTGAATTTAGAGATCAGAAAGGGTGAAACCTTAGGGTTGGTGGGTGAGTCAGGATCGGGTAAGTCGACAGTAGGTCGCTGTATTATTCGTTTACATGACAGTAACTCTGGTGTGGTTGATTTTCAAGGTCAAGATATCTTAGCCTTATCGGATGCAGAAATGATGCCGATGCGCCAGCATATCCAAATGATTTTCCAAGATCCTTACGCCTCGCTTAACCCACGTCGTAAAATTGGCGACATCATTACAGAAGGCCCAACTATTCATGGTATTTCTAAAGCAGAGTCATGGAAGAAAGCTGAAGAGCTGTTGGAGATAGTAGGCTTAGATAAGTTTGCGCTTAAGCGCTATCCGCATGAGTTCTCAGGTGGGCAAAGGCAGCGTATTGGTATCGCCAGAGCGTTGGCGATGTCTCCTAAGCTGCTGATTGCCGATGAGGCTGTGTCAGCCTTAGATGTTTCAGTGCAGGCACAAGTGCTTGATCTACTCGATGAAATCAAAACCAAAATGGATTTGGCAATGTTATTTGTTACTCACGATTTAAGGGTTGCGGCCCAAGTGTGTGATAAAATAGCGGTCATGAAATTAGGTGAGATCGTCGAGTACGGGCCGACTTATGAGGTCTTTCATAATCCGCAACACGAATATACTAAGAGCTTGTTAGAGGCAGTACCTGGCAAGGATTGGGTAGTCCCTGAAATAACATTTTAAAAGAGTTCTAATTTTATCCAAACAAAACCCAGCATCTGCTGGGTTTTTTATGCACAGGATGTGCGGTATAACGCGGTGACATGGATGTCAAAGAGCGTATATGTCAGGATGTGCGGTATAACGCGGTGACATGGATGTCAAAGAGCGTATATGTCAGGATGTGCGGTATAACGCGGTGACATGGATGTCAAAGAGCGTATATGTCAGGAAGAACGGTATAGCGCGCTGGCTGGCAGGATTTTGTTCTCGACAAATCCTAAGTACCTGCATCCATGCAGGCAATGCCAAGGAGCATATGTGCCCTTTTTTATAGACCTAGACTGACACTAGGAAGCGCTTTTTTATCTTTTAGCTGTACTTTTGCATAACAAACAAACAGTCTTTTATCGTTGATTTTTTGTTTAATCAACGCATTCTTTATTGTGTTTGTACGCGCAGTCGCTAAAGTTTGTAATTGATTAATGAGGTGTTTTTCTAGAGTAATCGGATCTAGAGGTTTCTTCAACGCTGCGTTTTTCTCTGCGGCACTAGTAGCTAGAATTAAGTGATCAGCAGTGACGGCATTTCCGCAAAGCTTTAGTGTAAGCTTTTTACGTTCTTTCAGCATTCTACCCAACTTTATGATGTAATCATGCATCTTGGGCGGCATGTTTGCCTCACCGGGTTTAAAGGCAATAGGGGCGAGATTGATAAAAGTGCCGGAGTCTTTTGCGTCCATCACCGTAGTTGCCACTGTCAGTAAGGCACCATAGGGTTGCAGTGTTTTTGTTAATATACTCAACGCCGCTTGCTTCATGCCTTTTTTTGCGATGATTTCTACCACGCTTGAATAGCCGAAATTTGGATCATCGACAGAGCCGCTAACCGGCACAGATAAATCAATATTGCCATCACCGTCTTCCAACACCGCAATGGCTAAATCTAGTGGCATACTTAAAGACTGATTAGTTTTTGCAGTGGCATCAGATGCTGCTGATCTCACCGCTAATTGCTGTACTTGCACTGTGTTGGTGCCCTTAATAACGCCTTTCTCGATGCTGCCTTTGCTCTTTATATTGAGTTTACCGCTATCGAGAAAATAGCCTGCAGCTTTACCTGCATATGGACTAATGATAGGGAGTGAAAAGTCATCCAAGGTTAATTTCCACTGGCCAGTTTTCTCTTTACCAAATAAAGCGTACTTGCCATTGAAGTTTAATGCACTCTCTTCGTTAAGCGTGGCGCTCACTGCAAAAGGAGAAGGGCGATTGGAGCTGTTGGATAGTGCATTTAAAGTGACCTTGCTAAAGTTAATCTTACTTTTAAACCAAGGATCAACGCTCTTGTCTTCAAAGTTGACTAAGTTGTTACCGCTGATGTTGATACGCTTAATGTCAAAGCGGAATTGATCATTATTACCCGATGTTTTTTTCTCACTTTTGACGGGTGTAGACCGGATGCTCTTTTGCAATTGAGTAAGCTGCGTAATCTGGCCATTTTCAGTGATTTGTATTTGGTGAGAAGAGTCTTTAAGCGCGACGCTTGATACTTGCAGATTATTATTATTAATGAGTTTAAGTTGCTCTATATGCAAATTTGATACTTGCGATAAAGCCCCTGTTGCTGCGCTTTTTACCAGTTTTAGGTTTTGTGCTTTTAAACTTTCCAGTGAGCTTAATGTGGGGCTGTAAGCAGCATCATTGACACTGAGTTTAGTCGCAGAAAATAGGCTCAGTGATTGCGCAAGATCTGACACATCTACGTTGGTCATATTAAGCGTTGCCTGTTTAATGCTTGGTTGTTGCAGGTCAAGCTGCTCAATTGTCGCCGCTAGCGCAATACTTCCAGCACTGATGGCTAAGTGGTCTTGTGTTATTTTTAATAGCGTTGTTTGAGTGTTCAGTTTACTGCTGATTAGTGGTGACTGGCCAATGTTTGCAATTGACAATGGGCCGCTAACAGAGATGCTCTTGGCGTCGAGCCTTAACTTATTTTGATTCACTGATAGCGCGTTCACTTGTACATTCGTTGTGTCAGTGATGCTATCTAGTTGGCCTTTGCTGAATTTAAGTTTTAGTGGGTTGGTGTGATTCAATAATAAACTGGCGAATGCTACTTTGGCCTCTTTTTGGCTAAAGGCTAATGCCTTAATGTGAGTGGTACTTGATGATTCAAGACTCTTGATAAGATTATTTTCAAATTGAATATGCAGCGGCTTTTTACCTGGCTGTTGTTTTATTTTATCAATAGCAAGATTCACAGGCGCTTTGATGTGTAAACCTGAAACCTGCAGATCCTCTGCAACCTTTAGACTTGAGAGGGCTTGTTTTTCTAACAGAGCCTCAATCGGGCCTTGCCACTTAAAGGTTGCTAGCTTAAGCGACGGTGCGTTCTTTGCATTAGCAGTTGCATCAAGGCCAGCTGCAAGTTCAAAATTATTTAGCGCTAATTCACCCTCACTCTTGATCAGAGAAGCTCCTGCTAAGTTTATAGCGAATTCGCCAGTACCTTTGTAGGCTAGGTTTTCAAAAGCGATTTTTTGTGCTTTGGTTTGCCACTTAAAGGCGGCCAGTTTAAAGCTGCCCGAATGCTCGATACTGAAGTTTTTCTTATCCGCTTTAAAGTGAATATCGATATCGGCATCCAGTGTTGCTGATAATCCTTTAACGAAAGGGCGAGTAATTGAAGCAATAGGGAGGTTTTTTAGCGAAAGTTTTAGGGCCGTCTTTTTTTGACTAGACAGTGGGGAGCTTTCACTGTTGATGGTTATAGGTGCATCATTGAAATGTCCATTGATAGCAAAGAGTGATAGCTGTTTTGGCGCCCATTGGTATAGGTCTTCAATGTTGGCGCGCTCTAAATGAAGTTGATGTTGATGTTTTGGAATCTTGAGTGTGAAGCTGATATCACTGAAAGAGAGTGTCTTTAAGCCAAATGTGAACGTACTTTGTGATGACTCATCAGCGTTTTCTGACTTTTTATTGTCTTGTAACTGGCTAATATTGATAGGGCCAACAAAGATTTGGTTTAATCGCTGCTCGAAACTTGCATTAAAGCCGGTTAATTCTAATCTGTTTATCAGTACTCGTTGCTCGAACAGAGAAAGCAAATCCAAAGAGAGCTTTAACCTATCTACCTGCAAAGGCGTGAACCCAGGCTTTTTCGCAGCTAGACCTACTATCTCAATACTGCCGGTGTGCCAGCCAATTGAAACCTCAGAGAGTCTAGGATAATCAATACCTTGCTGCTTGAGCCAGATTAAACTTTGATCTTTAATAACGTAAGGTAGGCTGTATATCGCTAAAGAGAGAAGTAGTACAAAACCCGCGAGAATGCGCATAGTTGATAAACCTTAAACAAAATGTTGAATTTAGCGTATTTAATAGGCGAAATAAAGGTCGAATATAGAGAGAAAGCGTTAATTTAGTGATTATCTAAAGAAATATTAGGCCTTAATATCCTGCATAATTCTGTGCTGGCTTTTAGGTCTTTTAATAGCTGATTGGTCGTAACCAAAATGATCATCGAGTTTGGCACTTAAAGCCGTTTCAACAGTTAGGGAAAATGCGATTAAGTCTCCTATAACAAGTTACAATGTGACTCATTTAGTGACTTGCACAGTCAGGGAAGTCTAGCTTATTAATGGGCTTGTAATAAGCAGATTGTCCCATGAAATCTAATGGATCGTAGGATCACTTTTTATCATTTTTTGTTTGATGCTTTTGCTTTTACAAACCACTAAATACTCACTATTTATTTTACATAAATATATAGATAATGACTGCAGTTAGTCGTCTTAAACTAAGATCGTAACTCAATCAAAGATCAAATATCTTCTTTACCTACAAAATCACATGATTTATATTTCTAGTGCTTATAAATAGCCCATCAATAATAATTCATATGTAAAAGGAATTTATAATAAAGTTAATTTCAATATCTCTTTGTTGCTCAGTAGCGCTTATCACTGGCTGCCAAAGCCAAACAGTAAAACAGACTGCACCTGCACTAGATAGTGAAAGTATAGTTAAAGTTCACTCTAACTCCGACTTTATATTCTCTCTTAAAGGAGACTCTGGACCAGTCAGTTTTAGTGCTGATTACACTTCTTCGATGACTTTTAAAGGTATAGAAAGTGCTGGAACTTGGATAACCAAAGAAGATTCAATTTGCATGTCTTAGGCTAAATTCAGAGGCGGTTTTGAAAAATGCTTTGAAGTATATGATTTGGGAAATAACGAATACCACTATTTTTCAGGTGGAATATATTCGCATAAATACACTAAAACATTATAAACAGAAACCACCTCTTTATAGTTTGATTTTATGGGGTTTTTATCAAGTGATTATTTTAAAAAAGCCAGCATGACTAAATTCGTGCACACTGTTGGTTTTTTAATCCCGCAACTTGATCTCCCCTCAACTCTTTAACAATGTATATCTTGTTAGACAAGATATACAGCAACTCATACTTGAAGGAAGGCAACATGAAATATAGGAATTATTTCTGTGTAGTCGCATTGGCTGTATCAATTTTATTGACAGGGTGCATGACGATTAAGCCCGAAAAAATGCAAGATCATTTAACCATAGTCAACGCAGAAGAGAATAAAAAAACACCAGTGGTTTTTTTCTTTCAAGGCAGTGGCGGGAATAACGGATTAGCAGCAAAGTGGTCTTTATGGTTTAAAGAACATGGCGTATCGGCGGTATGGATCAACAGCGCTTCGGTTAGAGGAATCGATAAGTTGTACGGGAAAAATTATGGCGGAGATTTATCCCCGGCGCTAAAAGTAGTCGCTGGAAATCCTGGTTTAGATTTATCTCGATACGCCTTGATGGGGTTTTCTAGAGGCGGTACAGCGGCGTTACAATCAGCATCTTTTCTTGCTGAAGATCAGCCTAGGCCAGATCTGATTTTTTCACTCTATCCAGCAGATAAAGGACAATGTCCAAATAGTTATGACGATCAAACTAAAGTAAACGTATTCTATGGCGAGCTAGATGATTGGGGGACTTATCAAGGAAACCGAAACGCATGCAAAACAATGGCAGAAAAACATGCTAATACTAACTACTACCCACTGGCCAATGCTCATCATGCTTACGATGGTAACTGGAATGAGAAGTGGAAGTGTTGTGGGGGAAGGACTTTTACCAGTGAGTCAAATGCTGAAGCTTTAGCAGAAACTAAACGAATAATTTTGGCGGCAATGCAAAAAGAGTGGGGGATAAAATAGAATCCTGTGATGTGAGTGGAACTTAGTAGCATTCCCCTCACAACAAAATTAAATCACCTGGGTTCGTTTTATTGCTGATTACTCTAAGAGTCGCAGTGCAAAGAATAAGAAATAGCGAAATTTTCATTTACGCGCGCAAGATAAAAAATTACCGTATGATGAGCGATTGTTATGATCGGCAACTCTAGGGCACAAATTAACCATCAATGTATTATTCTCACAATACTAAAATCACTTTTGTCGACGTACGCAAACGTTTTGACTTTAGAAGCATTTCAATAGGCCGTTGGGTGAGTCCCGCTGAGCGTGATAAATCAGCGACTCAGTTTTATCAGGCTCTTGCAGACTTGCAACAAGCACTTAATTGTCCTGATTTTGTTATTTCGTTACGCGGAACATTGTCGTTCCAATATGGAATAGGGGGCAGACCGGGGGTAGCTGCGCACTATGATCCTAGCTCTTGTTGTTTTTCACTGGCAAAAAACGCGGGCCCAGGCAGTATTGCCCATGAATGGTTTCATGCGTTAGATCACTATTTAGCGGACAAAGTATTTAGTGATGCAAGTTCCGGTATGTTTGCATCTACGGCTTGGTTGTCTGAGGCCACGCCTATACCTCATCCCCTTAATGATAGACTCTATCAGTGCTTTAAAGCGATTGCCTTATCAATTGAGGGGGATAAAGCCAGTGAGATGTTCCTTGCCAGCGTGCAAGTGGATCGCAAATTGCGCACCCAGTATTACGCAAAACCAGAAGAGTTGTGTGCGCGAGCATTTGAAGCTTATGTGGATGATAAAGTTAACAACACGTTCCTCGTGGGTAATACACGCAATAGTGAAGAGGCAAAATATGGACTGTACCCAAAGGGCATCCAGCGCGAGCGAATAAATAGTGCTTTTGATGACTATTTTCACTCGCTCGCACAAGCGTTAGCGCGTTAATTGAATAAACGTTAAGCTAGTTGGAGTTACGCTAGTTCCCATCCAGAAACAGATACCTACTGCGAACGTCTCACTGGCCCAATCTGCTCACTACTAGATGTAGTTATTTGGAATGACTAAACGCCCACATCTAGTATTGCGCATCTTAAACCATTGAGCCGCTCTCGCTACGGCCCCGTTTCTGGATGAAAACTAGGCTAGTGATTAAAGTAAGTTAATTGTTACTTCAATGTTGCCACGGGTAGCATTTGAGTAAGGACACACTTGATGAGCGGCATCCACTAGCGCTTGGGCTTGTGCTCTATCCATGTCTACTAATGAAACATTTAAAGTGGCGGCAATACCAAAACCGTTTTCAATGGGGCCTATCGCCACTTTTGCATTCACAGAAGTCTGTTCAGGCAGTTTAATGCCCATTTTCCCAGCGACAACGCCCATAGCACCGATAAAACATGCAGCGTAACCCGCGCCAAATAACTGTTCTGGATTGGTGCCCTCACCACCCGCTCCGCCAAGTCCAGTGGGTGTCGATAATGTGACATCCAGATTGTTGTCGTCCGATTTAGCATAGCCGTGACGACCACCTGTTGAAATGACATCCGCTGTGTATAAAACGCTTTGTAATGTATTCATTATCAATCTCCAATAATTAGTTTGTATGCAAAGTACATTAGTGGATTTTTTGTCGTCTTGCAACTACTTTGTGTGCAAAGTATAATTACAGTCAAATCTAGGAGAGAAAATGAATAGTGATCACTTGCTACTTGATGCACAAATTTGCCATCGGGTTTATGTATTATCTAATGCCATCACAAGGGCCTACCGGCCACTACTAAAGGACTTAGATATTACCTATCCGCAATATGTAGTGATGATGGCGCTGTGGGAGCAAGATGATATTGTCATCAATCAACTGTTGGAAAAGACGTTGATTGATGCGGGCGCGATGAGTTTAATATTAAAGAAACTGCAAGCCAAGTCACTAATATCACTGAACAGTTCAGATATTGATAAAAGAATAAAAGTGCTAAAGCTAACAACACAAGGGCTGTCACTAAAAAAGTTAGCAATGGGTATTCCCGCTCAGCTGATGTGTCGTGCATCATCATTGAGCGAAGAAGAGATTAATACGCTTAAAAGTTTAACTGATAAACTTAATAGCGATCTGCTGCGCGAAATTTGAGTATCGTTAATAGGAAAATTGACCATAGCTCTTAGTAATCAATCACCAATACTGGGTCATCACATTTATCAAGGATATTGCCAATCATCTCCTTCACTCTTTCGTGCTCCGGGTGAGGCAGGTATGCATCTCTGGCATCCGCATCTTTAAAAATCATATGAAAGGCGTGTGAATAGCAGCGGTTAATACCTTCTGGGCTATTGTTTTCACCGCCACTAAAGCTTATTAATCCCGGTATAACTTCTACAAGTTTTGCTAACGCATTAAAGACCTTTTGAATTTCAGTCTCGCTTATATCTGTACGTATTTTTAGTATTACTATGTGGTTGATCATTTGTTTTTCCTATTGTCTCTTGCTAAAAATCGAATAGCGCTTTGGCGTTGTTGGTTAAAATTTTCTCACTCACAGACGTTGATGCCCCCCATTGACCAAGACATTCTAGCCAACTCTGAGGATTGGGCCAATCACTGGTATTTTGCAGGCCTAAGTGCGGCCAATTGCTCCCCCAAATCAAGTAATCAGGATAATAGGCAATGAGAAATGCCGCGAGTTTTCCGGCATCTTTTGTGAATGGCGAAGGGCTGTCACTAGATTCATAGGGTGCGCTGAGCTTTACATAAAAGCGGCCCGTTTCAAGCAAATTGCACAGCGCTTTAAAATTGGGGTCGTCTAGCTTTACGCTCGGTTGAAATTTACCGATATGATCAATAACAACATTCCCTTTTAGCCCTTTAAGGTCGTCGTATCTTTCAGCTATTTCTCGACCGTTGAACTGAAGTTGTGTCTGCCAGTTAAGTGATTGAATTCGCTCATTGGTTGGTGCAACACAGTGCCAGTCTAATTCGCCGTTTTCAAATAGATAGAAATTAGCGCCGACTACCCCCGCTTTTTGAAGAGCGCTCGCAGCTTGCGCTGATAAATGCTCATTGACCACAGCAATTCCACGTGCTTTGTCACTAAGCTGCGCTAGTGCATGCAATAAATTACTGTTATCCAAACCGTAAAAAGGCGTTTGGGTGATGATGCAATGACTGATGCCTAAGGGTGTTGCATGCTCCAAGTATTGTGCAGCGCTCCATGGCTGGAATTTATCTTGATGGCCTGTGGAGAAGGGGAATTGTTGTTGCGGGCCTATTAAGTGCATGTGGCAATCAATGATGCCAAATTCTTGTGTTTGAACCAAATTCCCTGAATATTTTTCATCTATTTGAGCTTTCAAATGGCTGCCTTTGGAAAGTTGTTGTAGTAATTGGAACGTTTTTATTAAAACTTACCGGATCGTTATTTATTATGCAATAGATAATTAGAATGTCTTGTCGTCATGAAGCAGGGATTAGTTATGTATTTTATAGCTGTTCACTAAAGTAATTTATTCGGTATCTTTTTAAGATACAAACTAAATTTCAGCTATTCGCAGGCGCAAAGCTAGATGCAGAAGGCACTGATGAATTATTTATACTCTATTTTTTGTCTGGTTTGAG
>Ga0209395_1007848_pt1 | contig 11079 bp, 8 predicted proteins | sample GOMGulsemesocosm_3_FD_184635 | JGI IMG/M metagenome (GOLD analysis project Ga0209395, IMG submission 184635) | Methane-oxidizing microbial communities from mesocosms in the Gulf of Mexico - GOM9D Gulf of Mexico (SPAdes) (version 2) | ecosystem: Environmental > Aquatic > Marine > Cold seeps... | reverse complement strand
GGCCCGAAGCTTTTGTGCAGTGGCAAGCGCCGCGCACTTACTCGGTGTCTGCTGGGTATAATTTCTAGGCTTTAGTCATCTCTCTGACGCTTGGGTGCAGTTCATTAGAGCTGCACCCTTTTTTTTTGCGCAACGTCTTTCTAAAACCAATTCACTCAATATTATTTCCAATACCACTTCGTTCACTACACGTTATTGCCGCAGATTTGTTTGTCGGCCATAGGGGAAAAAATGTCAGTACCAAATTCAATATGCACAGCGTTTCTTGCGTTGTTGTTACTCATGCCTACGGGCTGTGCTCATAGCGGTAATACCGGACTGAATTCCGATTCGAATTTAGTTGAACGGATGGATGACAGCTTACCGTTTATGGCAAAGCTCTACCTTTGGGTCGCTCAATACAGAGACGTAGAATTGTCGGAAAAAAATCGACAAGACGCTAACCAACTTACCTTGCAACAGAAGAGCTCGATTGAAATTGCAAATCTCGCCAGCGTTCGCGATATGAGTATTCCTTCAGCCGAGGGCGCGATTGCCGTTCGGGTGTATACCCCCAAAGCGAGCGGTCCGCTGCCAATTTTTCTCTACATTCACGGCGGCGGTTGGTGGACCGGTGATGATTTTGTCACTGACATTCCCATCACTCACTTGGCTGAAAAAGCTAACGCTATTGTCGTTTCTGTGGATTATCGACTGGCGCCGGAATTCCCTTATCCGGCGGCTTTTAACGATTGCTACGCGGTACTGCAATGGCTCAGTCGCAATGCGCAGGAACTGGGCGGTGACCCCAGTCGGCTCGCCATTGGTGGCGGTAGCGCCGGCGCCAATTTGACGGCCGCGATAACGATAAAAGCTAGGGATGAACAGGGCCCGAATATCAGCTTTCAGTATTTGCTGGTGCCTGTATTGGATCTGTCCGGTACCTACGAATGGGCTTCAATGAAAACCATTGGTAGCGCTTATCCGGTGTTTGAACGCTGGGGAGAGGCGGCGGTATCCGCTTACGCGCCAGATCCCCAGACTCGCCTAACACCTTACGTGAGTCCGATGTTGGCAGATTCATTTCACGACTTGCCACCCGCGCTGATCGCTACCGCTGAATTTGATGGGCTCAGGGATCAGGGTGAGGCCTATGGGGAAAAGCTCAAACAAGCGGGAGTGCCGGTAGAGGTGATTCGCTATCAGGGAGCCTTCCACGCGTTTGTTCGTTCGCCTGAGACGCTGATGGAGAATATTTCGTTGGCGGCGCTGATGCTGCGAGAAGCGTTTTCAGAGCCTCTGACAAACAACACAATTGAATCGTCTGCTCCCATTAACACCGACAATAATGCGGCTGGTTCTTAGCGATCGTTTTGATCTCAGCGCTGCGAGTCGGAGGCATAAATGCCGCCGAAATTGAGTATCCGTTTCGCGCGCTGAGGTCTCTAGTTGCATCGCTGTTACTACATCGCTTTAGGTGAATGCTGCAATTAACAACCCGCAAGCGGCTAGGTTTTCGGCCGGTAAACGGTGCTCGTTTTCAACAAGCGCTTACTATGACCATTGAGTGATGGTGTTCATGGGACGATAGTTTGGCCGTGAACGATAAGCTCTCTTACACCGTATACTAGACTTAATCCTGAAAGCCTCTTAAAACTCGTATCCACTCGAGGTAACCCTCTTAAGCACACTTTGTAACTGTGTTTTGTCATTCATAGATATTGCCACCTTTAACTCACAGGCACCCAAGTAGTGCGCAGAAACACTCGAAGCAATGCTCTAGGATTCTCTAATGAACCACCAAACATGTGCAAAGGAGAGCCGTCGATCTCGAAAAAGTAATTACGCTCGAACGGTTATACTATTCAAACTAGCCTCGCACTACTGTGAATAGACCCCCAGGTTTTGAGCGGGCCCCTTGCTTCCCATATTTGGCCATCAACAATACGCGTTCTTAGATGTCGACTTTTCGGTTACCTTGAAACTACTAAAAAGGGTGGTAAAAACGCGCAGAGGAGATTGCTGGATTAACGCACACACCGAGCGGCTTTTTAGGAGTTTTGAAACAGAATGGATGCCAAGGTCAGGGTGTTTTTCATTTGCAGCAGGCGTCAGTGCTATCACGCAGTACATAGCAGACTATTATAATCGTTATCGGCCACACCAGTACAACGATGGGTTGTCGCCATTAGTTGCTGAGGCCGAACACAAGAAAACTTATAACGGGCTGGCCAGTTTTAGTTGGTTGCTACATTTTGACTCGCATCGTGGCCGTACCTCGTTTCCGGTAAGCACTGTAAAGGATAGCCTATCGATAAACTGTTCTGGTCAACGTTAATGCCTAGTTCTTATGCTAGCTGCTCCATATCGAAGTAACTTGGGGAATAGGAAAGACAATAACGAATATATTTTATGATTAATTTAATTTTGAACTTTCGTCAGTTGAACATCATCGCCATGCCTACAATATCTTAATTGGATGCCAAGAAGATGTTTAATAAATATCTTAACTGAACGGAAAGATTGTAGTAAATCCGTATTTTTCAACAGTCAGCTAAAACATGTTACTATTTTCTTCCAAATACACATTAACGATTTTTTCAATTTGACCTGACTTCTTCATCTCACTCAATATTGCAGTAATTTTGGGGAGCAGGAGTTGGTGTTTTTTATGTAACATATGAAATATTGGAGAACGGAACAGAGGCGGCTCATTCATAATGATATTAGGGATACTCGAAGTTCGAATTGAGTATTTCCCGATGTTTCTACTCACAATAACCACATCGATCCGATCACTGGATAACATTTTAAAAAGCTGATTAGTATTAACCAAACGAACAGGATTGAGGTGGGCAGTTTTGACTTCAGCATAAATGCTACCAATGGTGATACCAACATTCAGCCCCTTTAAACCTTCCCAATTCGTTTTCGCTAAGGGCTGTCCGTGAGTGAATGCAAAGAGGTTTAACTCAGAAATGGGTACAGGTACTTTGATCAAATTTTCAAATTGCTTCAATACAACCTCTGACCTGATCAATTCTCCATCGTAGATGCCGGTATTACTCATTAGCAGGGCGCGCTTTCCTGGCATATGAACAACCTCGATAGCGATTCCCAACCGCCCATAGGCCGTTTTCAAAACAAGTTCGACCTTCTTGCTCATTGGGTTTTCGGGGGAGGTAAATACAAGCCTTTCCTGTGCGTGGACTGTCGGTATCCACAGCAAAGCAGCAAGGGCAATAAGACAGGTGCGCAGAATCATGCTAAAGCTATCCTAATAGCCGAAGTACTCAAGTTCGCTCTCATCTTTGACAGAACACCATGGAGGTGCTTGAGGCGTTAGTTAAGTGTTGAAATAAGCTTTTCAATACCATTGTAAGCCTGAGGCACACGGATTAAATAAAGCGAAATTCTCTGATATGATTTTTTCTAAAGCCCTACTTTCAGAGTATCGGTAATTCCTGCTGAATGAGAATTATTCAAAAACCAGTTAAAGTATAGGTTCAGCGCGAGACATTGGCCACTAAGGATTCTACGGTAATCAGTGTGTTATTGGATTTTCATACTAATAGCCAATCACAATAAGTAGTCGTCTGTTAGTAAGATAATCGGGGGCGATGATGGGGTGAATCAAATATATATCTTGGAAATCAGAATCGATACATCGTCTAACTGCGATAATTTGGCGCAATTGAGGATATTTGATGATGCCAGTGTTACTAGGTTCTATGAGGTCATTCAGCTTAGCGTAGGATCGGACTATTACTTCATATCCTGACAGCTTATGAACCTATGTTGTCTGATCGCTTTAGGCTCCTAGAGCAACTTAGTGATCTGCTAGATTGTTTCCGTCTGCTCCAGCTGCCCAGCCGAGAAGGGCAGCATCTTGGCACGCTAAGACCGGCCACCTGCTCCGCTTCACATATAGGAACCCCTAGACCACCGTTTCGAAACCTAGAACAAATTCGTGTAGAAAGCTTCAGGTAGTAATGTTAATCCATCGATCTTCTAAGCATGTAGATCTTCGAAAGCTCTACCATTTATATGATTATTTGGAGCATGGTTTTCACTCAGATGGACCAACGTATAAGACCAATATTTAATCCTAAGTTTCGATTGAAATCGGCCAATTCGTTGTCAATCAAAGTCGATTGTTCTGAGTAGAAGTCGACGCCGCGGACGTGTGACATTCAACCTTTTGATAAATAGGTAAAGCAGCTTCACTAGAAATGCAGCCCTCTTCTTTCCAGTAGTTCGATAGTGGCGTTTCGACTTTCTATTCATGCATAACACGTCTCGTCGAGCCGCCAGAAATCTCCGAGGTTCGGGCTTTTTTCGAAGAGAATTTTTCAGTAACGGATGGCCGGCAATTGAGCTGTACCTTCACCCACGGAAGACCCTCGTTCTTACATGACTGCGTCGAGGTCGCGGCATCTCAGACACTGGTAGGTGCCAATAAGAGCCCAGAAATATCATATTGCACAGTCTGAGTACTCAGAAACCTATTCACTCGCCCTTTATCCTTCCAGTATTTTTAAGACACAACCGGGTTACTTCACAGGCAGCGTGAGATTTGCCCACAAGCTGCTGGCCACAGGTCCCAACACCTTATTTTTCAATTTCATAGCATAGTAATTCATGGGCATTTCGTTTTGATAATCATCTAGCGTCAGTTTACAGAGACTACCATTTTTGAGTTTTTCTTCTATTAAATAAGAGGGTAATTTTCCCCACCCCATACCACTCAGGATCAGGGTTTTCTTTGTGCTGAAATCATTGACATACCAACGTCGCTGCCCAAATTGCACGCCCATATCTTTTCCCTTACTACCTTCACCAGAATCCTGCACCACAATTTGGTATTCATTGCGCAGCTCTTCCACAGATTGCATGTTAGGGTGTCGCGAAACTAGTTGGGGTGCTGCTACTGTTATCAGTGCTCCTTGGTATATTTTGAGGGCTTCTACAGACTCGGACTCTATTAAATATGGGCTGCCTGGAGCAACGGTCAACAGAGCTCGTTCTTGTTTTAAGGCTTCAAATGCGCCTGACATGTATTCCTGTTTAAGGATAATCTGGGTATCGGGAAAATCGCTTTGTGTTGTTTCCAGAATGGGCAATAACCGAGTAAGTTCGAAGCTGGCCTCAAAGGCCAGCGTGACGCTGGTTTCCACACCCCTCGCAAGATGTTGTGATAGCTGCTGGATTTCAGAGGCCTCGTTCAACAAGCGTTGGGTACGTAAATATATTTGATGGCCAGCATCGGTCAGCGTAAGGCGATACTTCTTGCGGCTAAACAAGGAAATCCCAAGCTGATTCTCCAACTGCTTCAAACCCTGACTAATGGCCGGTTGAGTCTTGAACATGATTTCGCTGGCTCGCTTCAAGGTGCCATGCTCCGCCACTAGTTGGAACATTTTGAGCTGTTCTAACTTCATCTGGCCTTCCCTCCTGAAACATAAATAAAATATTAACAACATGTTAAAAAAGTATCAATATTACTTAACTGGCCTCATGAGAGATACTGTTATCAGTTTTCAGCGAATCAAACAACTCAAGAGGAGGAATAAGGTATGAGTCGGGCTAAATCGATTGGAACCTGGGCAGCTATTATCTTGTTGGCTGTGCCCGTAGGCGCAGCGGGCATCGGGAAATTAATGGGGGTTGAAATGATGCATCAATCATTCCAACAGATGGGATTACCCGTATGGTTTGGCTATTTTATTGGTTTGTGCGAATTTAGCGGTGCGATTGGCTTACTAATCCCAAGGTTAAGCTCAGGGGCAGCCAGTGGCTTGCTAGTCATTATGCTGGGAGCGATAGGTTACCATATTTCGTACCCACCGCTGTCTGCGGGCGTGCCTTCGACGATATTAGCGATACTGGCCATAGTGATAGTGTTTGTTCGTAAAAAGGACAGTATCTTTCTTTCTGGTCAACCAGATTAGGCTGAATTAAGTGCCTGTATTAATCACTGCAGGCTTTCTTATGGCGGCAAATATCATACCCACACTAACTTTTACTCCCCGTGGAGGAGGCCCATGCCACTGTAAATCGCAATAGCACCGTTAGTATTGTCGTTCAACTCTCGCTCCCAGCGAACTATAGAGTGAGCAAAATATACATCTATCGATGGTACCTGCTTATATTCTATGGACAGTAATGTTCATGCGACGATAGTTTGGCCGCTTTGACCACACTATGATAACAATTGAAACATAGCGTGGCCGTTTCGTGGCAATAACGGACGGTGGGGCTTGGTGAGATTCAGGCTAGATTGAGCGCAAGAGCGGACGCTCAGAACCGTGCCTTTTAGCCTCAAAAAGTGCGATTACCCGATTCGGTGCATACTGGGCGCATGCCTTCTGACTCAAGTCGCACGGAATATAGTTTCTTAGCTAGTGGATGTAGATTGGAATCATCTAGAGCTTTTAATTTTCTTTTACCAAGCCGCTTATCAAGCATTGCCAACGACTGAATAAGTGGATCATCAGATGCGATAGATTTATCTATTGTAAGCTCATGGACGAATTCCCAGCATGATTGGTAGGCATCTTGCCGAGATAGCTCACCATACTCCATCTCCCCATACGACTTTTTTTGAACTTCTAAAATGTGCTCTGGAATAGGTGAGTCAGAAACCCAGCGGTTATCTTTTCTATATAAATATCCGTTAGCGCGATTCCAAAAAGCCATTGTGCAAAAATTAGCTACTATTTCTTTGTCTAGAGTTATCCACGCATGACCGCAGCTGCAATTACCGTAGGCAGTGCTGTTGATGCTGACTCTCACCTTTATGGAGTCAGCGAACTGCTCTTCAACCAAATATTTTAATTTAGACCACCTCATCATTAAACCTTTCACCCATAAAAACCCTAATAGCATTGCCTCTTTCAATTGAATAATGTGACTTATGCCTCAAGCTTTTTAGTGCTTCTTTCTCAGAATATTCTTTCGCCGCTAGCTTACGTTCAATCAGTGCTATTGCTAGTCGTTTGTTAGCATGCTGACTGCGTTCAGACTGAACCTTGACATCAATACCTGTTGCCACATGTATTGCTCTAACAGCCGAGCTAGTTTTATTGGCGTGCTGCCCACCTGGTCCCGATGAACGGCAAGCCTCAAACTTAATCTCATTCTTCAATGAGACTTCTTCATGCTGAGAGTATGAGCCAGTGATAAACCAGTTCTTGCGCCTGTGCTTGGGCCTATAGGGGCTCTTACAACTCCACAAAATTGATCCGTTCCAGCTTTTTGCAAAAACAAGTGAGCTCTCACCGTCTACACTCAGAAGCACAGATTTTAGAGTGTTCGGCTGATGCCCTGGCTCTTCTTCTATAAGCTTGACTTTTAGTTTCAGAGCATCAGCTTCTTTAGTGAAAACCTTAAGCGCCTTTGGGACGGCCAGGCAGCATTCAGCGGGTCCTTGAGCTGCAGATAATTGTATTAAAATCATTAACAGGGCCCTTGAGTTTTATAGGTTAATACAGGCTTAAAACGAGCGACTGCAGTGATTAGATCAGCGTCCTGCATTGCCTCAATAACTGACGTGATTGACTTATAAGCCTCAGGTGCCTCTTCATAGATAAGGTCCTTATTCTTACAAATCACGCGACTACCAAAGGCCGTTCTTTCCAAGTCAGATTTCTTATAGCGATTGGAAAGCCTGTCTTTACACTCGGACCGAATCCACTTTCTGCCAGCGCCATGCGCTAGTGAGTACAAACTTTGTTCCAGTTGTTTAGAGGCAAGATTGGGTTGTACAAGGTAGCTGTAATCTCCTCGAGACCCAGGGATCATCACCAAGCCACAGTCAGACGGTGTTGCTCCCTTTCTGTGAATCCAGTAACAATCTTCATCAATATGCTTGGGTGATACCAGGTTATGATTTACATCTAATACCGCTTCACCTTTTGCATGTAATTGCTTCAACATTCTTACAGCAATTAACTCTCTGTTTAATTCGGCAAATCCGAGTGCTTGGTCATGTTGATTGATGTAGTCATTAAACGCTTCTGAGTCGACATCAAGTCCTTGATGTCCAAACTGCTCGATATGACTTCGAAGAATACTCTCACCCAAACCTCTTGAGCCGCTATGCACAAGCAGAACTAAGCTCTTGTTGTCAATCCCTAAAGATTCAACTATCGCGGGGTGGTAGACATCTGTGAGCTGCTGCAATTCGGCAAAATGATTACCTCCACCGATAGTACCTAGAGACCGAGTGAAGTTAGTTTTCTCAAGTCCTTTCTCGGTCGATCGACGTCCAATCAAGGCATCCCATTCATCACCTAATGGAGAGTCAATATTGGTAAGACATTTCTCAAATTTATCAAGGTTGACCTTTCTGGTTTTGATTTCAGTTTTCCAAAGCGACATGCCGCAACCGATATCATTTCCCACCAAAGCAGGGTAGATTTTGTTTTGTGATAAAAATGCTGCACCAATAGGGTAGCCCCGACCTGGATGGAGGTCTGGCATGCCTACGGCTTTAATGATGCCTTCCAGTTCGGCTGTTTTTTCTAGTTGTTGGATCGCTTTGCCTTCGATCCAGGTGTCTGAATTCACTATCAGATTGACGCGAGAAGACAGATTTTGAATATGATTTCCCATAGTCCAATACCATATTAAATATGTTGAAATTTTAATGTTTGGATTGGCAGGCCTACTTACAGAAAGTAAAAGGCTAGGGTAAAGCTATATTACTTAAGAAGTGACCTGCAAAAGATACTAATAGTTTTCATTGTTAATCTCCTCTGCGGTTGTTTGATGTTATGACTGATGAAAATCAGCGAAAATTCTAAGTGAGGTATTCATAAAATGCAAACATAATTCGAATGTTTTTCACAATCTTAAAACTGAATGTCGATACATCATCCCCGGTGGTCCAATAACGCAGTAAAATATGCTCAATAAAATACTCAGGAGTATTATTAGAAATCCAATTAGCGTCCACATTAGTTATTTCATTCTTCAGTGTTTTCAAGGTGGTTTCCGAATGTCTGCTTTCGGGAAGAAACCTAGATACAGCCGAATGGCTGCAACGGGTTGTGGGCTCAATCAGACGGCTGAAAAGTGGTTGCAATCAATAATGGGTGGGCTGAGTAGAAGACAGAAGTTCAAACGAAAAAAGGCGGATATATAATCCGCCATAAAAGGGAGATAAGACGAAGCTCTACGAACGCGATCCAACCAGTCCGTAGTAACCGATATATACGTAACAAGCGATGGGCAAAATGAATGACAGCTGTAAATTGATGTTGTCGGCCAAAAGGCCTTGTGCGAGTGGTAGCAGTGCGCCGCCGACAATCGCTAGGCAGAGAATGCCTGAGCCTTGACTGGTGTGTGGGCCAAGCTTGTTCAGCGCCAGACTGAAGATGGTTGGAAACATAATTGAATTGCACAGCCCCACCAATAAAATGGCCCACATCGCTAGGGCGCCACTAGCGGCGATAGCTACCACGATCAGCGCGACCGCGGCCACAGCATTAAACGCCAGTACTTTACCGGCGGGAATTTTCTGCATTACCACCGAGCCCACAAAGCGACCGACCATGGCCCCTCCCCAGTAGTAGGCGATGTATTTTGCCGCCTGCGCCTCTTCGAGCCCGGCGATGTTATCGAGACCGAGGAAGCTGACAAGAAAGCTGCCGATAGAAACCTCTGCGCCCACGTAGACAAAAATACCGATCGCGCCGAGCACCAGATGTGGGTGTGACCAAGCGGACCCCTCGGATTGATCATTACTGCGCTGCTGTCGATGGCTCTGGATCTGCGGCAGTTTTAACAAACTGAAAGTCACCGCGAGAGCGACAAGCGCCGATGCTAGCAGTATATAGGGCAGTTTCACGGCGTCCGCGCTGGCTTCATTTGACATGCCTGCTGTCGCAGCCGAGAGTATCAGCAGCGCGCCAAAGAAGGGCGCTATGGTGGTGCCCAAGGAGTTAAACGCCTGAGTTAGCGTCAGTCTGCTGGAAGCCGTTTCCGGGTTACCCAGCGAAGTGACATAGGGGTTGGCCGAAACCTGCAAAACGGTGATCCCAGAGGCGAGAACAAATAACGCGCCCAAAAATAATGGGTAGCTGTGATAGCTCGCGGCAGGATAAAACAGCAGGCAGCCAACGGCAGCGATCAGCAAACCAATCACAATGCCTTTTTGATAGCCGATACGTTTTACCAGACCACCGGCGGGTAGCGAGACCAGAAAGTACGCGCCGAAAAAGCAGAACTGAATCAGCATGGCTTGGGTGTAATTGAGTGAAAACACAGCCTTCAGGTGTGGAATCAAGATATCGTTGAGGCAAGTAATAAAGCCCCACATGAAAAATAGCGAGGTGAGAGCGGTCAGGGCAAATTTTGTATTCTCAGAACTCTTGTTACTAGAGTTATGGGCACCACTACTATCAATAGTAGCGTTCGAAGTTGCCTTGGAAGCCGGTGCGGCAGGTATCGCAGCCATACTGAAACTCCTTATTATTATCGTGCGGACAGGGCGGCCGGTGTTCTATGGCCTGCCAATATGAACTGCCAGTATTGCTTTTGTTGACAGCGCTGTCAATTGAGGTTGTAGTGTTTAATCAATCCATATTTATACGCTAAACCTGTACTCAATGAGTTCGCTGCATATCGTCACTATAGCGGTGCTTGTGCACAATAGTGCGCTTGCAATCGAGGTCTAACTCAGTTTTGCTGTGCTCTGCTAAGAGTCGCTGGCGATGAGGTTGTCAGTGATGTCGCCGAGCGGTATCTTGCCGCACCTAGTGGACTTATTTCATAATAGCGGTTTTACTGAGCCGCTGTGCCACGGGGGAGTATGGTTTGATTCGGTGATCGCCTGCCTGTCTACTGAATGCAAACACTTAGTCTTAAATGGCGCTGAACGTTTAGCTGAATGACAATTTGAACTAACTGAAAATACTATGATAAAAGCTGCGCAGCAGAAGGCGACCATTTACGACGTGGCCGAACTGGCGGGGGTTTCCCTGAAAACCGTTTCCCGAGTGATCAACAAAGAGCCCAATGTTCGAGAGACCACCAAAGAGAAGGTTCGCAAAGCCATTGCACGGCTCAAATACCAGCCCAGCCCTTCGGCCCGAG
>Ga0209395_1007845_pt1 | contig 11081 bp, 6 predicted proteins | sample GOMGulsemesocosm_3_FD_184635 | JGI IMG/M metagenome (GOLD analysis project Ga0209395, IMG submission 184635) | Methane-oxidizing microbial communities from mesocosms in the Gulf of Mexico - GOM9D Gulf of Mexico (SPAdes) (version 2) | ecosystem: Environmental > Aquatic > Marine > Cold seeps... | reverse complement strand
AAGGTTAAATTATTTTGTGATGCTAAACGAGAAAATGAATCAAGAGGCATAGTCATTAATGTTTGTAGTCGGTATGTACTCAGCGACAATTGAGGGTTATCACTTAAACGTGAAAGCTCTAATAGCTGCTCAACCATACGCACTAACCGTAAACCATTACGCTTAGCGGTAGTTAGCTCCTCACTTTCAAGTTCATCTGCTGTCTTGGTTATGTATCTGTCGATAATGCCATTAATAATGGTGAGTGGCGTTCTAAATTCATGTGAAATATTGGCAATAAATTTATCTTTCAACTCAAGCGCCTGTTTTTCTGCATGTTTTCTTGCGGATAAATTAATGAAGGTAATAACAATAAGTGGTTGTTTAGCGCGATCTGCCCACTGCAACTCTGCTTGTGCAGGGAATTGGCTACCATCTGAACGCAGTGACAAACACTCTACTGATATACCTGAGCCTTTACGTTGCAATGAGTAGACATTACTTTGGAAATCAAAAAAGAAATGCATTTCATCTTTTTCGGCAAATAATCGACTAACGGAAATCCCTTTTAATTCTTGCTCAAGGCTTTGAAACATCTGAACTGCAGCTGGATTTGCTGATAATATCTCACCTGTGATTGAGGTCGTTAATATCGCGTTATTTGACGCATTGACTATCGCTTTATCTTCACTATTAATCAGCGCATCAGTTAAGTCATTATTTAAGCTAGTAAGCTGTTGATGCTGATTTTTTTCGATGCGTAGGTTGAGCTTAAGCTTTTCAGTTTGGTTACGACGAGTAATGACAATGCTGGTTAGCAAAGTTGTACTAACAAATAGCCAAAACAACAGGATAATAGATTGTAGATCGGAGCTAACACTATAAAAGAGCTCTTGCTCAAAACCATATAAGTGGATTGCTGTTGGTATAATCATCAGCAGTAAAATATATAATTCTGGATGCGTCTCTTTTTCTATCGAGGTAGGTAATTTAACCGCTTTTAACGTGATATTGGCAGTAACAATCAGTAAAAAATTAGGTAATAAAGCAATAAGTTGAGCAAAGTAACTGCTGATATTACTTGGGGTATTTACCAGCCCTATACCCCCCCCAATAAAAGTGACTAAATTACCCATGAACAAAAAGACTGCACTGCCAGAAAGTAGTGCAAAGGTATAACGCCAAAAGTTATCTTTAGCACTCACTAAACACTGTATTAACCTAGCTACAATCAGGCTATTTATCACGAGATGAAAGAATAAGGACGGCTTATTGCTTTGGTATGCCTGAGCTGAAAACTCAGCGGGGAGAAGAATAAAGTAGCAAAAACAAATTAAGGTGAAAAATATGGCTGGAACTCGGCCACTAATATACCTATTAAGTGGCATATTACTTAAATGTGGGTTGCTCTCAACTGCCAATATAATAAAGAAATAAATAAAGAGTGATGCAAAGTCTTGATATAACTGCTGGCTGATACTAACTGGCGACCCATTTAATAATTTACTGGCGATGATCGCAAGTGTCGCTAGTAGCAAATACTGCCAGAAGAGTTTAAATGAGCGTGAAGTGTGTTTTTTAAAACAAAAAAATATCAGTATGCAGCTGATAACCTGTAATGTAGACAAAGCGATATTTGATATGCTTTCAGTGGCAATTGTTCGACCACTATCAATGAAAAGATAAGGAAAAAAAGTGACCAAACCCGCCAAAGCTAAGAGTATTTTTCTAATTGGTTTAGGCAAGGGTTATTCCTACTTAGTTGTGCATTTTTTATTATAATTTATAGTATTCGCATCCTTTTTAAACAACTCCTTAGCATAATCTATAATAACATCTCATTAACCTCAAGTGACTCTGGCGACTCAAGCTTAATTAATCAGTTTAACCCTTAGTTTATTTGTAGGCTCTGCAATACAACGCATACAAATAAACATAAAGGCTATTCATTGATTTAACATTAACTTCCTAATATTTTAAGTGGTAAGGACAAAGCACCATTACCTGTTTGGCCAACAAACCAAATGATGGCACTTAAGCCACCAACGGTAACCACATACCACAAGGCTGATACAATTTGCGCATAGCGGTTAAGCGGTAATAAATCACTTAAGTGTCGACGTTTGTATTCAAAGAATATTTCAATACTGCCAATAGCCAGTAAAAAACCTAATAAGGCTAAACCAAAGTGATAACTAAGATAAACACCTAATACCGCGCCTAATACACAAGCAATTAAACCAATTTTAGAATTGATTGAGAAGGCGATACTTTTAAGCACATGTCCGCCATCTAAAGGCAATACTGGCAACATATTAAATAAATTAAGCAGCGCATTAAATACTGCAAGTCCTGCCAGTATTTCTATATCGGTAAGCCAATACCCCACTAAACAGGCAAGCGATAATATCAAGCCAAAGAAGGGTCCCATGATGGAAATGACAATGTCTTGCCAGCGAGTATTAATTTTGTCATCACTGAGCGCGAGGCCGCCAACAAAAGGAATGAGATATATGCCTTTCGTTTTCAAGCCAAAGTATTTCATCGCCTTAATGTGGCCATATTCATGGAAGACTAAGCAGAGAATTAGTGCAATGGCAAACTCAATAGAAAAAAGCCAGCTATAAGCCGCTAAACTCCCCGCCGCAAATAAAACTTTAATGACCTTGGCACTTTTTAATAACTTTAAACCAAGACCTGCCATACCAATAAAGCTAAATTTCATTGGTTGTTTTTCGTGTTCACCTATTTGCCTCTGTTCGATGTCTTTTTCGTTGAGAGTATTTTGGTGTAAAAGCTGACCATTGATTAATAATTGAAACTGCAAATCAAAGGGTTGCCACTGTAAGGAGCCATTAAGTTCGACGTGTAATTCGCCCTGCTCACCTTCTTCTAATTCCGTTTGCCCTTCCTGCTCAGTTTTTAGGGTAAATTTATGGATAAAGGACTCACTGTCGGCATTAGCATCAATTTGCGAGACACATTGATCTCCCCAAAATAATTGTTGCCATCCCGCCATTGAACCTTCTAACCGTAACGTTTTACCTAAACATTCTATTTCTAATAATTGCACTTAATTAACTTAACCTAATTTAACAATAATAAACCTTGCCCGATTATCGCTATATTTACTGATGCGGCAAGGTTTATCGACAAAATATAAAGTAAATCGGCTATTTAAAACCCTCCTACTTAATAACAGGAAGATAACTTCTCTTATTTATTATTCTGTTACCGCAACTTAAGCTTAAATAATATTGTTGATTTGCATTGAAACAGATATGTTTTCAATCTTTCTATCGTTATTAAGCCAATCACCAGTCCAAAAATAACCAACAAACAGGCCATAGCTTTAACAAACCCTATTTGCTCTTGGTAAAAAATTGCACTACCTAACAAGCCAAAAATAGGTACCAATAAGGTTAGTGGCGCAACGGTACTTAAGGGATATTTAACTAATAAGCGATTCCATACCCAGTAACCAAATAAGGTAACTGGATAGGCTTGAAATAATACAGAGAAAATAACAGAGCCATTAAAGAGTGAGTTCAATGTCATTATTTGTTCAGGATCACTTTGTAAAAAAAACAGCGTAAATAAAGGTAAAGGCGCGAACAGCATGCCCCAAATACTAAAGGCAAAAATTTTATTGGTACCTGCTTTTTTGACAATAATACTGGTAATACTCCAAGACAAAGAGGCTATCAAAATAAGTATTAAGCCTAACTTTGTTACAGAACCATCGGTTACTGAAACACTTAAAGCCAAGCCTGAAATTGCGACAATGCTTCCAATAACTTTCATGGGAGCAACATTTTCTTTAAATAATAAATACCCCACAAACAAACTGATGACAACATTCATCTGCAATAATACCGAAGCCATACCAGCAGAAAGCCCTGCTTGAATTGACCAGCTCCCCATGCCCCAAACACCAATGGCAAAAGTCAATCCGTAGCTCATTAAATACCGCCACTTTACCTGTGGTCGTTTAACAAAAAACACCGCGGGAATAACTGCTAGACTAAAACGTAATGCGGTAAGCAATAAGGGATCAATTTCATTAACGCCAAGCTTGATCACCGAAAAGTTCAATCCCCAGATTATCATCACAAATATACCCAGTAGCAGATCCTTATTATTCATTACCCGTCCTTATCATTCGTTTTTAGTTCAATAGCAACTATTATTGATGAAATACCCAAACGGAACAGATACAATTTCCAAAACAAAAAAGGGTACAGTTATACCGTCTGCTTTTATCTTTCACGGTATACGTTGGCACAACTCTAAAGAACAATAAGCAACAACTGCAAAGTTTTAGCTTTAAAACTAACAAGGTGAACAAAGAGATGAGATATATTGATCTCGCTGAAATGTGTATTGCTGATATCAGCAGTGGAAAACTAGCACAACACAGTCGAATGCCATCGTTAAGAAATTTTAGACTACAGCACTTAGTCAGCATGACCACTGCACTTAACTGTTACCAACATCTTGAATCTTTAGGCTGGATACTTGCGAAGCCACAATCTGGGTATTTTGTTTGTGGACAGCGAACAGCTAATGAGCAACCTGAACTTGTTACGTTTAAAAGTATCATGACGACTCCAACACTTCCCTTGATTAAAAATTACTATCAAAATGACACACGATCTACTTATTCACACAGCGATCCTGTCAATCATTCGCATAATAAAGGCAAGGTCGGCCCTCTGGGTGTTGCGCGTATCTCTACAGACTTACTCCCTTTGGATAAATTACAGCACAGTTTTCGACGAGCGCTCAAACGACAAGGCAGTAATATTAGTTTTTATCCTGATGTTCAAGGAGAGAAGATACTGCGGGATACACTCAGCAGTCATTTCAAAAGTTATTATTTTCATATACCCAGCGATGAATTATCAATCACTAATGGCTGTATGGATGCCATACGCACTGCGATAGAAATATGTACTGAGCCTGGAGATGCCGTTGCCATAAGCTCACCTTGTTTCAATGGTTTATTAGAGCTGTTGGCCGCACTTGACCGTAAAGTTGTAGAAATACCATCAACAGAGCAAGGCATTGATCTTGTCCAACTTGAGCAACATATGAAAAGTAATCAAATCAAAGCAGGTTTGTTTTGCACTTCTCACATGAACCCTCAAGGAATTTCTATGACAGCATTACAAAAACAACACTTAGTTAAACTCGCGGAAACTTACAAAACGCCAATCATTGAAGATGATGTATACATAGAATTAGCGCACAGCAAAGTCATGCCCTTACCAGCAAAACATTGGGATAAACAGGGATACATTTTATGGTGCGGATCTGTTTCAAAAACAATCGCTGCTGGCTATCGGTTAGGTTGGTGCTGGCCAGGTCGCTATGCCGAGAAATTTTTACAAAAACGTCAATACTGTAATCAAGGTGTCTCTTCTCCGGTGCAACTCGCCCTCGCTGATTTCATTAGCAATGGTGATTATGCTAAACATCTGAAGAAACTACGTATAGTGATACAGCAACATGCCTTAAGTTATCAGAATTACTTAACAAAAAACTTACCTGTTGCCAGTAAGATTAGCTCTCCTTCAGGTGGTTTTGTTCTATGGATTCAAGTGCCAAATTTAAATGGTCGTAAATTACTTGAGCAAGCTAATCATTATAATATTGATATACGTATCGGTGAGCAATTTAGTACACGTGATTTGTATCAAGACTACTTTAGGCTAAATACCGGCTTTACTATCACTGACACTAATGACAAGGGCAAGCAAGAAGAGGTTGATAAACAGCTGCACAAGTTGATGGAGTTGGTTAAAGTGGCGAGCTAAAATAACTATTCAAGCTGAAGTAATATAGATACATCAGAAAGATATGCGAAACACAGTCACAGCTGTAATGACTGTTGTTTGAGTCATGTTATGCCTATCAAAAAGAGTTGATGTAAAGATAATGTCAAAAGATATTAAGAAAAGTCAGCGTGTGAATCATTTAACATAATGCACACGCCACTGATGCCTGTCTTAATTATAATTAATTATTACAATGCATGAGTTAAGATTTCACGGCTTATGTCTAAGGTAATATCGCTATGTTCACCCAAGGTCACCATACCGTGCTGCTCTAACCGCTTAACTAATAAATCAATATCTTTGCTACCAAGGTCCACGTGAGATAAACGTGTTGGTACTTGCATTATTTCGAAAAACTCTTCAGTGAGACGGATAGCTTTATCAATACGCGCATTCTCATCACCTTCAGTTATTTGCCAAACGCGTGCTGCGTATTGGAGTAACTTTTCACGTTTTTGCCCTTTACGCACTTTCATTACTGCAGGTAATACAATAGATAAGGTACGTGCGTGATCAATACCAAAGGCACCAGTAAGTTCATGACCTATCATATGCGTTGACCAATCTTGAGGTACACCTGCGCCGATAAGACCATTTAATGCCATGGTTGCCGACCACATAATATTGGCTCGAACGTCTAAGTTATCCTTAGTCTCTGGTAATAATGCTTTCGGACCTTCTTCAATCAATGTTTGCAATAAACCTTCACTGAATCTATCTTGAACTTTGCCATTTACGCCGTAAGTTAGATATTGCTCAATGGTATGAACAAAAGCATCAACCACGCCATTACTGATTTGACGATCTGATAGTGACAAGGTCACCGCTGGGTCTAACACTGCAAATAATGGACGAACTAAAGGGCTAGAAAAAGGCAACTTAATACCATCACGAGTAACCACCGAATTGCCATTACTTTCAGAGCCTGTCGCTGGTAATGTTAATACCGCACCAATCGGCAATGCTTTGGTTATCACTTGCTGTTTTGCAAGAATATCCCAAGGGTCACCGCCATCATCTCCTTCACTATTACTTTCAAAGAAAGTAGCTGCGGCAATAAATTTAGCTCCATCGACAACAGAGCCGCCACCTACAGCAAGTAAGTAATCAATATTTTCGCGTTTGATTATCTCTTGTGCTTTCATCAAGGTGTCATACGTTGGATTTGGTTCGATACCTGAAAATTCAAAAAAAGTATGTTCACTAAGGGCATCAATCACTTGTTTATAAACGCCATTACCTTTAATTGAACCGCCGCCATAAACCAATAATACTCTTGCATCTAAAGGGATTTCTTTTGAAATGACACTAATTTGTCCCTCACCAAAATGAATCTTTGTCGGGTTTTGAAAATTAAAATTTAACATATTTAGTCCTGAATTTTTCTATAACAAATTTACTGAGCAGCTTAGCTAAGCGGCTAACTAAGTTAACCAACTACATGGCATAACTACGTGGCATAGCTACATAGAATAATTAAGCTGAAATATAAGTTAGTAATTTTTCAGCCGCTAATGCTGAGCTTGCTGGGTTTTGACCGGTAATAATAAGACCATCTTGTACTGCAAAGGCATGCCAGTCTTCTGCTTTTTGATATTCGCCGCCACGTTTAATAAGTTCGTCTTCAAGTAAGAAAGGTACCACTTCAGTTAATTGAACCGCTTCTTCTTCGCTGTTAGTAAAACCAGTTACCGCTTTGCCTTTAATCGCAAAATCACCTGAAGCTTGTTTTACATTTAATAAAGCAGCGCTAGCATGACAAACGGTGGCAACAGCTTTTCCTGCATTAAGAAAGCTTTCAATTAAAGTGATTGAGTCAGTATTATCGGTAAGATCCCATAATGGACCATGGCCACCTGGGTAAAATACGCCATCAAAATCACTTTCGTTAAGTGAAGATAGCTGTACTGTAGTCGCTATTTTAGCTTGTGCTGCAGCATCACTGTCATAACGTGTCGTCGCAGCAGTTTGGAAATCTTCTAGGGTACTTGTTGGATCAATCGGCGCTTGTCCACCTTTTGGTGTGGCTAATGTCACCTCAATGCCTGCATCGATAAACGCGTAATAAGGGGCGGCAAATTCTTCAACCCAAAAACCAGTTTTTTGGCCGGTGTTACCAAGCTCATCATGTGAAGTAAGTACCATCAATATTTTTTTAGTCATTATCATTCATCCATTTATTTAACTGTTTAGAAGTAAGGTAAGTGTGTGTTCATATTCGTTATCATTTTCAATAAAGCTAGTATATGCCTAAGCCCACAGGTGAACAATGCAGATAAAACTGACAACATTGTATTAATTATTGATACAATACTGTGATAATAAAAATTGGACATATATTTCAAATTACTAGGTATAGCATATGAATGTTTCCTTTGAACGACTCAAGAGTATGGTCGTTTTTGCGCAAGTTATTGAACAAGGCAGTTTAAGCGCTGCCGCTAAACATTTAGGGCTATCTCGAGCCGTAGTTAGCTATCATCTAAAAAAGCTTGAAGCACAACTCGAGGTAAAATTGCTTAACCGCTCTACCCGCTCTATTAACCTCACGGAAGCTGGTCAAGCCTATTATGAGCGCTGTCGGGTTATTGCCGAGCAAGCTAGTGCTGCCAATCAACAAATAGAGAATTTTAAAAGTGAACCTGTAGGATTACTGAAAATTACCTGCCCGGTGAATGTTGGCTTGCAAACAGTTGTACCTGCACTCAATGAGTTTAAAAAAATCTATCCTAAAATTGAGATCGATGTCATGCTCACTGACGAAGTCGTCAATATCATGAAAGAAGGCATAGATTTAGCGATCCGCGGAGCACCATTACCTGACTCGGGTTTACAAGCAAGTAAACTGGCCACACTAACCACTTGTCTTTGTGGGGCACCTGAATATTTTACTCAATATGGTCGGCCAACTAAACCAGCCGATTTAGCTGATCACCAATGGGTGATCTATAAACTGACATCAGGGGTATTAACGTTAAAGAAAGGTAGTCGCTCATTTAGTATTGCCACCAAAGGAAGCATTAGTACTAATAATGCCGCGGCACGCACCGCATTTGTTGAAGCTGGGCATGGTTTAGCACGCATCCCTACTTACGATGCTTGGCCAAAAATTCAGGATGGTAGCTTAGAAACAGTACTTGATGATTACACCTTTAACGATATCAATGTTTATGGCGTTTTCCCGCCAGGTACTGCCAACTCTAAAAAACTCAGGTTACTGCTTAATTTTTTGAAAGAATACTTCACCAGCCAAATCAGTATAAAAACGCCCTAAACCATAAAAGTTTAGGGATCCTCTTAAACATTTATTTTATCTTCACTAGAAAAGCCCCTAAAAGCCAAAGCGCTCAACAAGGAGCTTATCTTGTAGAGTAAGCAGCAAGAGCATAAAAGCTGACTAGTGTTTTACTTAATGCATAACTATTGGGCTAAAATATTATGTGCACTCTTTAATACCGAATCTTCATGATAAATGTAGTCACTAACTGTGGGTAATTGCTTTATATCAACCTCAACACCGTTTCCTTCAAATAATTTACCATTAGGTCTAAAAGAAGCCATCGATGATAAATTTAGCGTTAATTTAGAGTGTTTTAGCGTAACAGGACGCCTTGAACCACTCATACCCGCGGTGGCCTCGCCCATTAATGTTACTTGTGACAATAAACTAAAGGCATTGGCAAAACCATCAGATGCACTTGCAGAGTCTGCATTAGTTAACACAATCACAGGCTTAGTATAATGATATTGTTGCGCTTGGGGCTCCACAATTTTATAAAGCCATTCACGATAGTTTTGTCTTGGAAAAGACCACTGTGATGAAAATGAACCACTAAAGGCTTCGATCATTTCTCTTTGATTTTCATTCCACTGTTCGCTATCAAGGGCATAAGTTTTTCGGGAATCAAGATGATTGGCTTTAAATGCTGTCGATTTTTTTACTGCCGCGATGTTAATAATTTTCCCTAGGTCACCTACAGGTAAAAAGTAGCCATAAATAGCATCTAAAATATCATAAGTTCCGCCGCCATTATTGCGTATATCAATAATTAATCCGTCAGTATTTTTAAAATCCCTCATAGCTTGATGAACACCATCAAGGTATTTATTCATGGTATTTATACGTAAATAGCCAATATTTTCAGAGAGTAAGTGGCTTTGAGCATATTTTATTTTGCTATGCCTAACCTGCTTCTTACTAAAAGGTAAAGTGATTATAAACCTAGCTTCATCATGCTTTCTGCCTAGGGTAACGTTAACTTCATTTTTAGTTCTAGTTGAGAAGTTAGCCAAAACCATCGGAAAATAATACTGCATAACAGACAAGGTTGACGTATCTACCATTTGCTTTGAGCAGGCGTTGACATACCTACTAGCCTGATTTTTTAATTTTGCTAAAGGTATACCGTTAATCTCTTTAACTAGAGGATAGTCATCATGAAGTAAGTCACCACCTCTCGCTTCTATAGCAACCCAACCAAGCTCTGTTCTAGCGAGTTTAAATGGAAGATTACCTCCTTTTTGACTAAAAATAGGGGAAGGACTCATTTTGTAATGGCAATCGCCCATTTTCAAAACGTTTTCATGAAGTAAACCTGCAAACGCTTGTGTATTAATGGTTTCAGGTAATGTTGGGATAAGATTACTTAACTCTGCAATGATATCTATATTGTTTCTTGTTAAATAACTGGCTCTGTCTTTTAAATAATATTGTAATTCTTCAATATCATGAATTGCCTGTTGTCTACTAAGCTGCTTTGGTATTGCCATCCATTTTCGTTGACTTGCGTTTAAATATTTAGTACCAAGCCAAGGAAGAAGAGAGAAATCACTACTTTTTTTGTGATTATTAAAGCCTTCAATTGCCAAGGTATATAGGTTGTTTTTAGCAGAGGGGAGTTTGATGGTGTAACGTTTTATTCTAGGATCTCGTGTCGGTCTTACATTACCTGAACTATCAACAGATGAACGGGCGACTTCTTTACCATTCACATAAGCAATAAAAGCATCGTCAAAATACATGTATAGATGTAATGGTCTGCTACCTTTTTCAAAACTAAATGAGCTTCGAATATAGACCTTATCAAAGTTGCCGTACATGTTTTCTAAACGAGTATTATCATCTCCGTCTCCGTAGCCAAACCCTGCTTTACCCGATTTCCATTTACTATCATTAAAGGTGAGAGTATTCCAACCTTTAGTTACTTCTCCAGTTTGTGCAAAATACTTCCATGTGGTTTCGTTATTTATTAACAATTTACC
>Ga0209395_1007844_pt1 | contig 11082 bp, 11 predicted proteins | sample GOMGulsemesocosm_3_FD_184635 | JGI IMG/M metagenome (GOLD analysis project Ga0209395, IMG submission 184635) | Methane-oxidizing microbial communities from mesocosms in the Gulf of Mexico - GOM9D Gulf of Mexico (SPAdes) (version 2) | ecosystem: Environmental > Aquatic > Marine > Cold seeps... | reverse complement strand
TTTGATGGAAAGTGGTGGAGCTATGCGGGATCGAACCGCAGACCTCCTGCGTGCAAGGCAGGCGCTCTCCCAGCTGAGCTATAACCCCACATTCCATCATTCAAGGTTACTGGTTGCCTTGAACGGGCGTACTTTATGTTTATTCTGAACTTTGGTCAAGTACTTTTAAGCATTTTAAACCAGCGGCCTTGCGTCATAGGTATTGTACTTAAAACTAATTGAGAGGGACCGTATTTATCTTGAGATTGATCTAGTGCTAATTGGATAATATCGGTGAAAAATAAATGGGCAGTATTAGTATCAGATTGCGGTGCTATGGTTCGAACAATATTGAGCTTTTTATTAGCAGCATTATTATTTAAAGGAATTAATAACAATAAAGTACATATTAAAGAAATTGAGAATTTCATAATTGAAATAACCAAAGACAAATTATTTATTAAGTATAGAAGTTTTTTAACAGGGTATTACTAGGTTTTTTAGATGTGTGAATTTATTTGATGGAAAGTGGTGGAGCTATGCGGGATCGAACCGCAGACCTCCTGCGTGCAAGGCAGGCGCTCTCCCAGCTGAGCTATAACCCCACATTCCATCATTCAAGGTTACTGGTTGCCTTGAACGGGGCGTACTTTATGTTTATTCTGAACTTTGGTCAAGCACTTTTTATTATTATTAGTTTGAATGTTTAAAAATAAAACAAAACCTTTACGCTTCTTGACAGTCCAAGCGTTTTTTACTGTTAAAATATAAGAAAAACAAAGGAGGTATCATGAAAGTTGTATTACTAAGCCTAGCTACTGTTATTGGTTTATCTGGATGTTCAACAGCAAACAATAAAAAAAATGAAGACAAATCTTCAAAAACAACATTAATAAAAGAAATTGATGTTGATGGCATTGAACGTTTTTCATTTTCTGCAGATTTTACTATGCAAGATAGTGAAGCATTGAAGCCAAAACAAGCAAAAAAGCGTAGAAGGCTTAATCCTCAAAGAGTTCAAAGTACCTCAAAGAAGGAACCGGTTGATCTGGAATCTAAAAATCAAAGTGTTTTAGAGCAAAAAGCGTTAAGTATGCTAGATAAAAACTTAAATCAAAAAAAGTGGTGTACTTATGGTTATGAGCTTGATGAAAAATATTGGCAAAATACCACTTTTAGAATATTAGGGCATTGTATAGATTAGTGCTTAGGGGTAATGTAGCTGAAGAAATCATAAGTTAAATTTAAAAGGGTTATTCAATGAAAAAGGCTTTGCCGATAATATTATTAGCTTTGTTATCTGGGTGTGCTAGTAAATCCGATATGCCTGCTTATGAAATAAATAATGAAAAATTTATAGCTTCAACTGAGAATCAACAAAAGCAGTTTTCATATACTGTATCAGTTAAGCCTACCGGGGCTGTCGACCTTACACCAACAAAAAATATGTCACGTAGTGCTTATAAAAAATTACTGCTTACTGAAAGTTTTAGTGATTCTGGGGCGTTAAAATTAGAGTTGGAAGATAAAGCTGCAAACATGTTAGAAAAAGAACTTAAAAAGCGCCGTTATTGTGAAAAATCTCACTCGATAGATGACGTTGTGTGGCGTGACTATAGTGTGAAGTTAAGTGGTAAATGTTTATAGCGCTACTAATTCAGTTATTGGTCAAACAGTAGCTGAACCTTCCTATTAATGATTTCGCAGTCGCTTCATTGAATTTATATAACCTGAGTATACTAAGCCCAGTCCAAACAGACATATCAATAAAACAATCACTAAAAATGCTGTTTTGCCATGACTTTGATAAACTAATCCAGGTAAAAACGAACCTAACGCGCCACCTGAATAATAAAATGAAACATATACTCCGTTAGTGACACTGGCTGGTGCTTGGCTTATTTTATTTACCAATGGTGCTGCGATGGAGTGAATAATAAACATTGCACCGCAAAATAGTGAAAAAGCGATAAAAAACAATTGAAACTGATTTGATAGCATTAAAATAATTGCGCTGCAATAAATGAGAAAAATAAAACTCAATAATTTAAAAGGCATGAGGAAGCGTTTAACTAAAAATGGTGTCAATAATGATGCAATCGCACCTAATAAGTAGCCAATATATACTAAACCTATATTAGTGGTACTTTGCATATTAAAGTCATTTTTTAAAATAAAAGGTAAATAATTTAAAATCGCAGTAAAACAAAAAAACATGCAAAAAACGGCGCTGTAAATCTTAAGTAAGCCTGATTGTTTTAAATCCTTAATACCCGAAATAATAGAGGGGCTTGTTTTATTTTTTGTCGTATTTTTAGTTGTGATATTTGCCTTGATATGAGTTTTAATAAAAATGGCAAAGCTTAATAAGCCAATCGCGATTAAATAATAGAAACTCTGCCAATTAAAGAACTCAGTAAAGCTTGCTGCTAATAGCCGACCAAAAAAACCGCCTAGAATGGTACTACCAATATAAATAGTCATATTTTTTTGCAGTTGATCGTTTTTATATGTTTGACCAATATGGCTTGTCATAGCTGTTAATGCGGCAGGCAATAACATGCCTTGTAAAACTCTACACAATAACAATAACTCAAAGGTTTTTATAAAAGGGAATATGATGCAGGTTATTGCTAATAGTATCATGGTAAATTTAAGTATTTTTAAAGCGTTTAGTTTTTGAAATAAAAAGCCATAAAATAGCGGTGCGATTGCTAAAGGGATCATAGTTGCAGTCATTAAACTACCTGCAACTGCAGGGCTGACATTAAATGTGTGTGAAAATAATGGCAGGAGTGGCTGTGGCGCATAAAGCACAAAAAATATAAAAATAGAGCTGCACAATAAGTGAAAAAAATGCATAAATTAGCTTTTTATAATACATAGAAATTAAACTGTGAGTAGCTTAATCCTTTAAAACTTCAATACAAGGCTTTTAATTAATCAAAATGATTATTAAAATAAGCGTATTCCATCTATATAGAGCATGATGATCATGGGTTCATTACAAGACCAACTATTAAAATCAGGTTTAACCACTGAACATAAAATGAAAGTGGCAAAAACAACAAAGCGTAAGCAACAAAAAAAGAAGAAAAAAGGTGCTAGTAGTAATCCTAGCGATTTACAAAAGCATATTGAGAAGAATAAGCTCGAGCAGCAACAAAAATCTGAAGCACTGAATCAGGTTAAAGTGGTTGAGCTCAAAGAAAAAGAGCAAGTGGCGCGTGTTAAACAAATTTTACAGCATCATAATCAGTCTGAGATTAAAGGTGAATTAACATTTAACTTTACTTATGAAAATAAGATCAAAGATCTAGATGTTAACGAAGTAACTAAAAATGCATTAGCAAAAGGTCGTTTGGCAATATGTGTTCTTGAAGGTGTTTTTTACGTATTGAACGATGAACCAGCACGAAAAATAGCTGAAGTAGACGAAAAATATATCGTATTACATGCATTACCTGAAGATGATAAAAAAGATGAAAATGATCCATATGCCGATTTCGAAGTACCAGATGATTTAAATTGGTAATAAATCTAATGACATCTTTATTTGTACAAAAACCTCATATCTTGTGCTTTTAAACTTATCAAAAAGACATTTAAAAACTTCCTTATGGAAGTTTTTTTATTTTAGATCATTGTAACATTCCTAAGCTTGTTTTAGACTTCTAAACATCTATCGTTGGTTTGGACTGACGAACCTTAATTTCAAAAAGAGATTTCCTCATGTTTGAATTACCGCAATTAGACTTAAAAGATAAAGTTTCGGATGATGAATGGCAATTACGAATTGATCTAGCTGCTTGTTATCGACTTGCCCACTCATATGGTTGGGATGACACTATTTATACGCATATCTCAGCGCGATTACCGGGTAAAGATGAGTATTTAGTAAATGCCTTTGGTTTGGCATTTGATGAAATTACAGCATCAAATTTAGTTAAGGTTAATTTGGCCGGTGAGATTTTAAATGATTCGCCATTTAAGATAAATCCAGCGGGATTTACTATTCACAGTGCTATTCATGAAGTTCGTGATGACGCTCATTGTGTGATTCATTTGCATACCAATGAAACCATTGTTGTTTCAACTTTAGAAGATGGTTTGCAACCAATCTGCCAGCATGCCATGTTTCCGCTAAGTGCCATTGCCTATCATGATTATGAAGGCTTAGCTGTTAATGCTGCAGAAAAGGCGCGCTTACAACATGACTTAGGCAATGCGCATACTTTAATGTTACCAAATCATGGGGCTTTAACTTTAGGACCTACAGTTGGCGAAGCATTTATGCGCTGGGCTGACTTACAGCGTGCCTGTGAAGTACAAGTGATGGCGCTATCTACTGGAAAGCCATTAATTCCAATCGCTCAAAATATTTTAGATACAGTTAAAATCCAGCAAAACAAAGTACATACAGGAAGTACTGGAGGGCAAGTTTCTTGGCCTGCTATGTTACGTAAAGCATATCGTTTAGATCCTAGCTTTGCTAAATAAGCTAACAAAGATATGAATGAGTCTTAAGCTTTACTCTATCTTAGTGTGAAGCCCAGACTAAATAATAAATTTAATAGGAACAATCATGAAAGTAACTCGCGTCGAAGTGTTTGATATTCATTGTCCAGATAGACCAGCTTGGACACCTGTTTTTGTTCGTATTCATACTGATGAAGGTATTTCAGGTGTTGGTGAAGCGGGTTTGGCTTATGATTTAGGGCACAGTGCAGCAGCTGCGATGATCAAAGAAATGGCTGAAGCCTTTTTAATTGGTCATGACCCATTTCAAACTGAAAAACTATGGGCGCGTATGTTGCGTGAAAGTTTTTGGGGCTTAGGTGGCGGGCCAGTTGTTTATTCTGCTATGAGTGCATTAGATACTGCACTTTGGGATATAAAAGGTAAAGCGTTAGGTTTACCTGTTTATCAACTTTTAGGCGGAAAAGTTAACGATAAATTAAGAACCTATGCATCGCAATTACAGTTTGACTGGGACGATGAGTTTAAAGCGCTTGTGCAACCACAAGAATATGCTGAAGCGGCTTTAAAAGCGGTTGCAGAAGGTTATGATGCGGTAAAAGTTGATCCGATCATGTACAACAAAAACGGTGAAACTTATTATGATCGTACTAACATTATTCATCGCTCAGAAATGAAGTTATACCGTGCACGTATGCAGGCTATTCGTGAAGCGGTCGGTGATGAAGTTGATATCATTTTTGAATGCCATAGTTTACCTGGTGCCACATCGGCTATTCAGTTAGGTGAAATCGCTGAAGAGTTTGATTGTATGTTTTATGAAGAGCCGGTGAATTACTTAAACCACTCATTACATGCAAAAGTAGCTGATAAAGTGAATGTGCCAATTGCTGGTGGCGAAAGGCTTTATAATAGATGGCAAGTAAGACCTTACTTAGAAGATCAAAGTATTGATGTACTTCAACCTGATATCGGTTTATGTGGTGGTTTTACTGAAACTAAAAAGGTATGTGATTACGCTGATATTTTTGATGTGCGCATTCAAGCACATGTATGTGGTGGTCCGGTAGCAACTGCAGCATCTTTACATTTAGAAACTGCTATTCCTAACTTTTTAATACATGAACATCATACTTATGCGATTAAAAAGTGGAATCGTGAATTATGTTTACAGGATCCTCAACCTAAAAATGGTTTCTTTGAAGTATCTGAAGAACCGGGTATTGGCATTGAACTGAATGATGAAGTGGTAATGCGCTCTCAAAGAGTTGAAATTAAGTAACTAAAGATAAATAATTAACTTGTAACTCTACAAGGCCCATATTAATTTATGGGCCTTGTCTGTTTTTAGGTGTTAAAAATTAATGGAAATATGTGTTTTATGAAAAGTTGCTCTATAAATAATGATTGTTTAAATGAGGTCGATTTTCATAGTTCAACTCATTTTAATGATCGACCAAATGAGAGTGATATCTCTCTATTAGTGATCCACAATATTTCTTTACCGGCAGGAGAGTTTGGTAATACCTATATTGATGATTTATTTATGGGGACGCTAAATTGTAATGCGCATCACAGTTTTTCTGACTTAAAAGGGCTGGAAGTATCGGCTCATTGTTTAATAAAACGATGTGGAAAAGTCATACAGTATGTGCCTTTTAATAAGCGTGCCTGGCATGCAGGTGTATCAAGCTTTAACGGTGTAACCGGCTGCAATGACTTTAGCATTGGCATTGAATTAGAGGGCGCAGATACTATTGCATATACTTCAATGCAGTATCAATCACTTAGCACTATAGCAAAAACATTAATAAAGCATTATCCTAAGCTCACTAAAGCGCGTATCGTTGGTCATCAAGATATTGCTCCGGGTAGAAAAACAGATCCGGGTGAAAGTTTTGATTGGTCATATTTTTATCAATTAATCGATTTATAATCTTAAAGTAATTATGATTTACTGCTACCTAGGTGAACTATGACGCTGATCTCTATATTAATAGCTTTAATTATTGAACGTTTAGATGCAAAGGGCCGATATTGGCAAATGCATGTTTATGCCAGTAAATACTTGAACTTTTCTACTTCGGATTCTTCAATTGCTACTTCAGTAGCTAAGCCTTTATTAAAAAAAGAAATAGGCTTTTTACTTTGGTTGGTAATTCCTGCTGCATGTATTGGTTTTATTTATACCTTATTTGATTTTGTACTATTTCAGTTAGCAATTAATGTTGTTATTTTATTAATTTGCATTGGTTGTATTTATTTACGAGAAAAGTACAAAGGGTATTTAAATGCCATGCAGCGTCAAGATAATGAAGCTGCAACTTTATACGCTTTGCAGCTAGGCCAAAAGAAAACAGCAGAGCAACTGGATGGTGAAACTTTAGGCCAAACACTTGCTTGGATTAACTTTAGATTCTATTGCGCTGTATTGTTTTGGTTTGTGGTTTTAGGACCTGCAGGTGCCGTTTTTTATGCCTTAGTACGTACTTATGCTGATTTAGTACGAAAAGACATAGATTCAACTAAACAAAAAAATGAAGATGCTGAAGAGTTAGAGCAAGTTGGTTTTGAATACTCAATTACACAATATCATAAAGTACTGCAGTCATTATTGTTTTGGCTCGATTGGCTACCAGCACGTATCGCTAGTTTAGGTTACTTGATTATAGGTAACTTTAATAAAGGCACCACATGTTGGTTAAAGTACTTATTAGACTTTAAAGTGAGTAATCGAAAGGTTGTTACGCATACCGCATTAGCGGCTGAACAAGTCGAACAAAAACATATTGGTTGTACGTTTGAAGCAAAATGCATGGTCAGGTTAGTGAAAAGGAATATATTTTTATTTTTGGCGTTGACTGCATTATTAACTTTATTTGCAGATTTGCCTTAATAAATCTGCTTCGCACCTTTATTTTGGCCACTACGTGGCATTTAAAAGATAGAATTATTTCTATCTTTTATTTTTTGAGTGAACCGATAAAATTGTTTTAAATATAGTGAAGCAATCTAAAACATCTCTGGCTATAATTAGATTTGACTCATTGGTCTGACCACTTTGTTTTGTTGATATTTTCCTTTCTTTTTTTGACATCCTTTCCATAATTTACCTTTATTTAACACAGTTCTAGTTAATTTATAGCCATTGGTCTACGTAACTTTGACTATATTCACTATTTTTGTTAATTTATGCAGAATAATTTGGTATGACCAATTTACCGTTAGGGTTTAGGTACTATTTTTAGCCATGAATTTTAAAATTAAAACAGCAAAATTATCTGACATCATTCTTGAACAGTTAGAAAATATGATCCTTGAAGGGTCACTTGCGCCAGGACAAAAATTACCGCCAGAACGAGAACTCGCAAAGCAATTTGAAGTTTCACGTCCTTCATTGCGTGAAGCAATTCAAAAGCTAGAAGTAAAAGGTTTAGTTTATCGTCGTCAAGGTGGTGGTACTTATATAAAAAACCAGCTTGAAGAAGGCATGACAGACCCTTTATTTGAATTGATAAGTAAGCACCCTGAATCACAGTTTGATTTATTGGAGTTTCGTCATGCACTTGAAGGTATATCAGCTTATTACGCTGCATTGCGCGGTACAGATACTGATTACGAAGAAGTGAAACTGAGTTTCAACCAAATTGATAAAGCGATAGATTTAAAAGCGAAAGCAAAAGCGATTAATGAATTTCACTTTGCAGTAGCTGAAGCATCACATAATGTTGTGTTATTGCACTTAATACGTGGAATGTCTTCTCTACTAGAGCAAAGCATTTTAGAAAACTTAACTGTTTTAGTTGAGAAAGATAGCGTAAAAGCGCAATTAGCTGAACACAGAAAAACCCTGTTTAATGCCGTAATAGAAGGGCAGCCAGTACAAGCTAGAGAGGCAAGTAATGCTCACTTAGCTTTTATTGAAGAAGCTTTATTAAAAGCAGGTAAAGAGAATTCCAGAATAAAACGCAGTTTAAGACGTACACAGCAAAGCTAGTATTTCAATAGAATACTTATGATGGTACGAATACAAAAATTTAATATTAAATAGATTAAGGAAACATCCTATGTCTGAAGTCCAGAAACATGATATTGACTCACTTGAAACTCAGGAATGGTTGCAAGCACTAGAATCTGTAGTTAAAGAAGAAGGTGTTGAGCGTGCTCAGTTTTTACTTGAGCAAGTGCTAGAGCAAGCACGTTTAGATGGTGTTGATATGCCAACAGGTATAACAACTAACTATGTAAATACAATTCCTGCAGATCAAGAAGCTGCATATCCTGGGGATGTAAACCTAGAGCGTCGTATTCGTTCAATTATTCGCTGGAATGCGATCATGATTGTACTACGTGCTTCTAAAAAAGATTTAGATTTGGGCGGCCACATGGCATCGTACCAATCATCAGCTGCATTTTATGAAGTGTGTTTTAACCATTTCTTCAGAGCGCCTAATAAGCAAGATGGCGGTGATTTAGTTTATTACCAAGGTCATATTTCTCCAGGTATTTATGCGCGTGCATTTGTTGAAGGCCGACTGTCAGCTGAACAGCTTGATAACTTCCGCCAAGAAGTAGGCGGTAAGGGTTTACCTTCATACCCACATCCTAAATTAATGCCTGAATTTTGGCAGTTCCCAACAGTATCTATGGGTCTAGGTCCAATCGCTTCTATTTACCAAGCGCGTTTCTTAAAATACTTAGACGGCCGCGGCTTAAAAGATACAAGCAGCCAAAGAGTATATGCCTTCCTTGGTGATGGTGAAATGGATGAAGTTGAATCTCGTGGTGCTATTTCTTTTGCTGCTCGTGAAAAGTTAGATAACTTATGTTACTTAATTAACTGTAATCTACAGCGTTTAGACGGTCCAGTAATGGGCAACGGTAAAATCATTCAAGAACTAGAAGGCCTATTTAAAGGTGCTGGTTGGAATGTAATTAAAGTTGTTTGGGGTTCTGGTTGGGATAAATTACTTGCTAAAGATACAACTGGTAAATTACTACAATTGATGAATGAAACAATTGATGGTGATTACCAAACATATAAAGCTAAAAATGGCGCATATGTACGTGAGCACTTCTTTGGTCGTTACCCTGAAACGGCAGCACTAGTTGCTGATATGACTGATGATGAAATATTCGCACTTAAGCGTGGTGGTCATGAGCCGTCAAAACTTTACACTGCTTTCTTAAAAGCAAAAGAAACTAAAGGTCGCCCAACAGTTATTTTAGCTAAAACTGTAAAAGGTTACGGCATGGGTGAAGCTGCAGAAGGTAAAAATATCGCGCACGGCGTGAAAAAAATGGATATGACTCATGTATCTCATTTACGTTCACGTTTAGGTCTAGAAGATTTAGTATCTGATGAAGCGTTAAAAGATTTACCTTACTTAACTTTAGATGAAAATTCAGCTGAATATAAATACCTTCACGCACGTCGTGATGAGTTGCATGGTTATACGCCACAGCGTTTACCTAATTTCACTAAAGACTTAGTATTACCTAAAGTTGAAGCGTTCCAACCATTATTAAATGAGCAAAAACGTGATATTTCTACAACTATGGGCTTTGTTCGTACTTTAAATATTTTATTAAAAGATAAAAATATTGGTCAAAACATCGTACCTATCATTGCTGATGAAGCGCGTACTTTTGGTATGGAAGGTTTATTCCGCCAGGTTGGTATTTATAACCCTGAAGGTCAGCAATATACACCACAAGATAGAGAGATAGTTTCTTACTACAAAGAAGAAACGTCAGGTCAAGTATTGCAAGAAGGTATCAATGAATTAGGTGCTATGTCTTCATGGGTTGCAGCTGCAACGTCATACAGCACAAATGATTTACCTATGATCCCTTGTTACATTTATTACTCTATGTTTGGTTTCCAACGTGTAGGTGATATGGCTTGGATGGCAGGCGATCAACAAGCACGTGGTTTCTTATTAGGTGCAACGGCTGGTCGTACAACGCTAAATGGTGAAGGTTTACAGCATGAAGATGGCCATAGTCATATTCTTGCAAGTACTATCCCTAACTGTATTTCTTATGATCCAACATACGCATATGAAGTTGCTGTGATCATGCAAGACGGTATTCGTCGTATGTATGGTGAAGATCAAGAAAATGTTTATTACTACCTAACACTAATGAACGAAAACTACCATCAACCAGCTATGCCTGAAGGCGCTGAAGAAGGTATTCGTAAAGGTATCTATAAACTTAAGACGCTTGCTGGTGAGAAATCTAAAGTACAGTTATTAAGTTCAGGTACTATCATGATTGAAGTACTTAAAGCGGCAACTATCTTAAGTGAAGAGTACGGTATTGGTTCTGATATCTTCTCTGTTACATCATTTAATGAAATTACACGTGATGGTCAAGATGCTGAACGTTTCAATATGCTTAACCCTACTGCTGAAGCTAAAACAGCTTATATAACAGAAGTATTAGGTGATGCACCTACAATTGCTGCTACTGATTACATGAAAAATTATGCAGAGCAAGTACGTGCATTTATCCCATCATCAACTTATAAAGTATTAGGTACTGATGGTTACGGTCGTTCAGATAGCCGTGAAAACTTACGTACTCACTTCGAAGTAAATGCAAGTTATGTTGTTGTTG
>Ga0209395_1007843_pt1 | contig 11083 bp, 9 predicted proteins | sample GOMGulsemesocosm_3_FD_184635 | JGI IMG/M metagenome (GOLD analysis project Ga0209395, IMG submission 184635) | Methane-oxidizing microbial communities from mesocosms in the Gulf of Mexico - GOM9D Gulf of Mexico (SPAdes) (version 2) | ecosystem: Environmental > Aquatic > Marine > Cold seeps... | reverse complement strand
GGCGAAGCTATGCACGCAGAGCCAAATATTGTTGAAATGGGCTTTGAATCTTTAAAGCTGTGGCCTAAACTTTTAGCCCAGCTAGACGGATACACTTATTTTCAACAAGCGGGCGCGCTAATGGTAAGCCATGAGCAAGACCAAGGTGATTATCAACGTTTCGTCCGTTACCTGAAAAATCATTATCCGCAGCACCCGTTGCAACAACTTAATCGTCAGCAAATACTTGAGCTTGAACCTGAGTTAGGGCGTAGTTTTAATCAAGGGGTATTTTTACCTGAAGAAGGGCAGATTGGTAACCGTAAATTGCTTATTGCGCTGCAACAACAGTTAGAGAAAAGTAACCTAACATGGTTAGATAATGCTCTGGTAGTAAAGATTGATCAGCAAGTTTCTCATTGTCTAGTTACCTACCAAGCGAACAGCAAAGCGAACTTTAAAGAACAGACTTTGGAATGTGATTTAGCAATTGATTGCCGTGGTGCAGGCGCTCGTAGTAACGAAAGCAAAGCTGAGGCCGCGCCATTAAAAGACTTACGTGGTGTACGTGGTGAGTTATTTCAGTTATTTGCACCAGACGTGCACTTAACGCGACCTATTCGTTTAATGCATCCACGTTATCAATTATATATAGCTCCTAAAACCAAAGGCTTTTATGTGGTGGGCGCCACAGAAATTGAAAGTGAAGATTGCGGGCCGATGACGGTGCGATCTTCAATGGAATTACTCAGTGCGGCGTATAGTGTGCATTCTGGTTTTGCAGAAGCACATATTCGGCAACATATTACCCAGCTCAGACCCGCTTTTAGTGACAACCAACCTAAAATATCGGTACAACAACGGCTTATTCAAGTGAATGGTCTATTTCGGCATGGTTACCTCATTGCGCCAGTTATTTTGCAGCAGCTTGAATGCGCGATTGAAAATTTACTGACAGATCAAAGCCAAACAAACTCACCTTACGGCGAGCTAATTTCAATAACTGAAAATATAGAATGATTATGAATGTATTTATAAATGGCCAGCAAATATCAGTAGGCTCAAACCCAACAGTTTTATTAGCATTACAGCATTTTTTATCAACAGAGCAGCAAAAGCAAAGTTTTGCGGTGGCGCTTAATGGCAGTTTCGTCGGTAAAACTGATTATCAGCAAACTTCTCTTAATCAAGGCGATAGTATTGATGTGCTGTTTCCAATTCAAGGTGGTTAACTGATGACTATGTCTAAGCCGATGAACACCACGCTTAATATTTATGGCCAGCAGGTTGATAGTCGACTGCTAATTGGCAGTGCACTTTATCCTTCACCTGAGATCATGAAACAAGCGATTTTAGCCAGTGGTTCTAAAATCGTCACCCTGTCATTAAAAAGGCAGAATCCTGCTGAGCAGGCAGGCACAAAAATTTGGCAATATATTCAAGAAATCGTTGCAGAAACTCAAGGGTTTTTATTACCAAATACCGCCGGCTGTAAAACCGCAAAAGAAGCGGTAACGTTAGCAAAAATGAGCAGAGAAATTTTTCAAACCGATTGGATTAAGTTGGAAGTTATTGGTGATGACTATAATCTACAGCCAGACCCAATCGAACTGTTAAATGCCACCGAGCAATTATTAAACGATGGCTTTAAGGTATTGCCTTATTGCACCGATGATTTAGTGATATGTCAGCGTTTATATGATTTAGGTTGTCAAGTGATCATGCCTTGGGCATCGCCAATAGGTACCGGTAAAGGTTTGATGAATCCTTATAATTTAGAAACCATTCGTTTACGATTACCCGATGCAACCCTCATTTTAGATGCGGGCATTGGTAAACCTTCAGATGCTTGTTTAGCGATGGAAATGGGTTACGACGCCGTGTTATTAAATTCAGCTATCGCCTTAGCAGATAACCCTGTGATGATGGCAAAAGCTTTTGCACAAGCCATTGTTGCAGGAGAGCAAGGCTATGTAGCTGGCGTGATGCAGCAACGACAAACCGCTCACCCATCGACCCCAACGTTAGATACACCATTTTGGCACCAACAAGGATAGCTTTATGTCTTTAAGCCTTAGCAAAAAACCAATCGTGTGGACAATTTCAGGCAGTGATTGTTCTGGTGGTGCAGGTATTGCAGCTGATATAAAAACGGGGCACGCTTTAGGTGTTGAAATCTGTCATTTAATCACCGCGAATACCGTACAAAACTCTGAAAAATTACTTTCAGTTAATCCGGTAGATACTCAAATATTACAGCAACAAATCAGTGTGCTAATTGACGATAAACCACCCAGCGTGATTAAAATTGGTTTAATAGCAAATATTGCACAAGTCAATTGGCTTACCTCGGCATTGACTGATGCTAAAAGTAAATACCCATCTTTGAAAGTTGTTTTTGATCCCGTAGGGCAAGCAAGTGTTGGCGGTGCTTTTTCACAATTACAGCGTGAAGATTTATCTGAGTTACTTGCACTGGTTGATGTGATAACGCCAAACTTCAGCGAAGCGCAGCAACTATCAAAGCTCACATTACTTGACCCCGCTGAGTTAGCCGAAAACATTACCAAACTAGGCGTAAATAGCGTGATAGTGAAAGGTGGGCATAGTGACGATATAGATAGTAAAGGTCAGAAAATTAGCCAGGACTATTGCTTACATCACTTTGAAAAAACGGCTATAAGTTATCAGTTAACCTCTCCAAGAATAAATACCCAATACAGCCACGGCGGAGGTTGTTCATTTGCTAGCGCCCTAGCTGCTTTTTTAGCTCAGGGTTATTTATTGCGTGACGCTTTCACGTTAACCAAGGCGTTTATCAATCAAGGTTTGGTTAAATCAGCTTCAAATGAAACAACTGATTCAAACTATTATGGCGCTTTTGAGCAAACAAGCTGGCCCGATAACGCTGATGTATTTCCAACAATATCGGCTGATTTATCTCAAAAATATCACACCTTGCCTGCATTTCCATCGTTAGCATTGCAAGGAGAAAAGCTCGGTCTTTACCCTGTGGTTGATTCATTATATTGGTTGAAACGTTTGTTTCCGCTAGGTTTAGAAGTCATTCAATTGCGGCTAAAAAACAAAAGTGGTCAAGAAGTCGAACTACTTATTGCTGAAGCTGTTGCTATAAGCAAGCAGTATAAAACACGTTTGTTTATTAATGATTACTGGCAATTAGCAATAAAACACGGCGCTTATGGCGTTCATATCGGCCAGGAAGACTTACAAGACGCCAATTTAACGAAAATTCAGCAAGCAGGTTTACGTTTAGGTATTAGTACACATGGTTGTTATGAGTTTTTATTAGCGCAACAGTTACGACCATCGTATTTAGCGATTGGGGCAATATTTCCAACGAAAACTAAAAATATGACTGGGCAAATTCAAGGGCTAGAAAACTTAACGCAGATACTTCAATTGGCTACAGATATTCCTGTAGTGGCTATTGGCGGTATTAATCATCAACGAGCAGAACAAGTATGGCAAACTGGCGTTGACAGCATAGCCGTCGTTACAGCGATCACTGAAAGTAAAAATGCTGAAATTGCGGTTAAACAATTTCAGCAAATTTTTCAATAACCTTTTTAACGATACTGAGGTTAAGCTGTCACACTTGATGTAGTCGGTTTCTCTAAAAGTAATGGCTGTAGCTTCATATAAGTAATTGAACGCCATAACCATTCTAAAGGACCAAACCTAAAGAACTTCAGCCATAATGTACAGAATATTACCTGAACAAAAATAACCGCGACCACAATTAACATTTGTTGTCCGCGGGCTATTTGACCAAACATACCGCCGGCATAGCCGTAGAATATGCTGGTTAAAATAATGGAATGAGTGATGTAATTCGTTAACGCCATTTTTCCTAGTGATGCTAACCAAGAAAAGCTTTTTAGGAACCAAGCTTTAGTGGCTAATTTTACAAACATGCCAATATAACCCGCACACAATATGAATTGTCCGTAGTAAAAGATAGTTCCTCCACTTGCCCTCACTTCAATTGCGGCTTTTGCAACAGGATGTAAGCTAATAAAAGTCCCTGCAATACTTAACATCAGACCAATGCTTAAACCACCCCAGCACATGACACTGAAAAATCCTTGATGTAACTCTGGGTTTTTCATTCTGCCGCTAGCGACTAACCAATAACCAACCATGAAAAGCGGTAAGCAAACAAAAAAGGCGAATACAGGGGTATTCCCCAAGGCTTTTAACGCACTTTCTGCACGATATTGAGTGGCTTCAATATAACTACTTTCAGTAAAAGCTGTCGTTTCTTTTGCCAAGCGCTTTTCACGTTTCATCTTACGTTCGAAACGTTGTTGAGCTTTATGAGCGATAAGTTCTTCATCACTCATACTTTCTTCATCTATTTCTTCTTCTTCGTCTTCTGGTGCTGTGCTTTCATCTGTTGAGGCTGTTTCTTCTTCAATAGCTAACTCATCAGAAATAGTTAATACCGTTGGGTTATCTTTTTCTTGCTGAATTAAAAGGTCAAATTGCTGATTAACCGTGATTTCCTGCTGCCATTCATCAGTTATTACAGTATTGTCACGTGTTACACCGAAAAATAGGGCAGCGCACATTGAAACAATTAACGGCATTAATAGCAGGGTAAAACCAACCTTAGCGAAAGTTTCTGGTTTATTGAACTTAGCCAATTTTTTAGTACGTAAAAGTAAAACAAAACCTAATAGAAGTAGACCGCCAACGGCATAGTCGTGAATGATGTCCCCCCCCCATAAAAAGATTAAATGTGCCATACCAAAAACAAATAGCGCTAACATTCTGCGGGTAAACCAAGCACCAAACTTACGATCTGCTTCTTGTGCTCTGATTAGCATAATGGCGAAGCCCATTCCGAACAATATTGAGAATAATTTGTAGAACTTTCCTTCTACAAATACTTTAACTAGCCAACTTGATGCCCAATCAAAGCCAGTTAGCGTGTAATCGAAACTCATTAGCGCGCTTACTGGTCGATTAAACCATTCGATGTTCATCATAATAATGCCGATTAAAGCAAAACCACGAAGCAAGTCCATCACTTGAATACGGCTAGAGTTTGTTAAAGGTGTGAGTTGTTGATTTTGTGGGACGAGATCATTTTCCATAATTTTTTTCACTTTATTATTAATATAATCAATTAATAGCATGACTCATGCCAATTCGTTAGCTACTGATTTGTAAGAAATTATGTGTTAACTACTATCGTAATTGTTAATAAATATATAAAAAAATACGCTTTTAGACCAAAACTTATGTCTTTAGTGGAGTCTAGTCCTACCTAAATACTCTGACATGTACCTCATTATTATTGTGACAGATTAATTTTAGGCTGCCATGTTTGCCATTTCTCATCTACATCTGGCGCTAATTTAAATAATTGCCCCTGTTTTACAGCCTGAAAGGCTTTGTTAGCGTCAACTTCAGGTGTTGCGAAAGCAATGCCACCAGAAAGCAGTGTTTCTATAGATTCTGAATCGATGTTCACCCCTGAAAAAACACCCGCATCTATACGAATGCCACTGGTATTCCAAAATTTACTCTGTTGGCTCACTAAAGGGGCATAACGGTCAAAAATATTAATATAAATATTAACCGTATCTGCCGTAGGTGATAAATCAACACCAATAACCTTACCTACTTTTACTTGACGATAGAGGACAGGATTCCCTGTTCTCACTGACGCTAAACTTTTTGCGCTTAACGAAAGGTTTAGGCCTGAAGAGAGGGAACTCACTACGGGTGCAATGCTTTTCGCTTCAAAGCTGAGACTTGGCTCGCCTTTTCCTGGCATAATTCCGATAAATCCACCATCAAGAATAGCGGTTACATTTGTTGAACCGACAAGGCCAATTTCTGGTTTAGCCAGCCAAAATTGAGATCCTTTTACGGTAAACTTGCGCCCATGATCATCTAAATAAGCGTAAACAGTTGCACCAAAGCCTTCATCGTCAAAATCAACACGAGAGACTACACCGACTTGTTGATCTTGATATTTTATTTTCAAATTATTCTTCAGACCTGCAACCTCACTAAAGTGAATTTCTATTGCTACCCCGGCTAATTCAGCATGGTTAATATTATCAAATAAAGTGAATTGTTCTCCTTCATCAACAATATCTTGTTCAGTATCAATTTCGGGATTGAAAAAGCTTATGCCCCCCTTTAATACCGCATCAGCAGACTCTGTTTTAAGAATGAAGTTCCCTAAACCACCACTGATTGTCACACCACTCGCATTATAAAAACGCGTGAAGTTCGAAATCAAATGTCGATATTCTTCATCTACCGTAATATTTATTGATACATTATTTCCTGTGTTATCAAGAGAAACATTATCTACTTGTCCAACTACAATGCCTCTAAAACTAATAGAGCTACCAGGGTTTACCACATTACCTTGTTCTGCTTTTAACGAAAGCTGAAGTCCTTTTGACGACAAATGTTTTGCCGGAGGTAAAGCCGTGACAATAAAGTCGCTGGCTTTTTTACCTTCCCCGACATTAACGCTAATATAGGCTCCACCGAATAATGCATCAGTGTCTGTAATGCCTGACAACGATAAATCAGCATTAACCATCCAAAACTGACTGTTTTCTCGAAGAATATATTCATAACTCGGTAATATGCCAACCTGTAAAGTAACTTTGTTTTGTTGGTGAATAATTTGATGAATAGAACCTATTTGTTCACCTCGAAGCATAATACGTGTTTTCGTACTGAGCCCTTGTGCGTTAGTCAAATGAAGGTTGAATACTGAACGTTGCTTGGCAACATTTTTGTCCGTATACAGTTGAAAGTTGTCACCATTCTTAGGGAGTAGTCCTTCATTTCCAGTCCCAATGTCAAAAGCAATCCCCCCTGCGAGCATCGATTGAATTGATTGTGCTTTGATTTCAAAATTTTGTAGGCCTCCTGAAATATGCAAACCACTTGCATTCCAAAAATGGCTATCGGTAGAAACAAAATCCTTATATTTAGGCTCAATGAAAGCATGTACTAAAAATTCACTCGGGCCAATATTCTCAATAGCTTGAATATCACCAACTTTTTGTTGTTTATAGTAAATACTGGAGCTTGTGGTTAACGATCCAACATCTTTAGCTTTTAAGACTAAATGTAACCCTGGTTCTTGGTATTGATAAGCGGGTTTTTGATTATATACATTAAATTTATTTAAAGGCTCGCCATCAACAGAAGGACTAATACCGATGTGAGCGCCCAACATTAAGGTATGTAAATTAGTAACACCACCTAAGTCCAGCTTTGGTGCTACGACAAAAAATTGAGATTTACTCGTAAGGTACGGAATGATACGAGGATTGATTTTTGCACTAGCAACAATTATTCGGGCTTGTGGATCAATACGGATAAAATCTGTGATTTTTCCTAAGGTTAAACCTTGATATCTTATCGCTGCACCTCGGTCTATTCCTGAATCCCAATTTAGCGTTAATACAATTTCGTGTCCCATCTGCGCTGTTTCAAAATCAGAATACAAAGTAAAGCTTTGTCCATTTTTAGCCGGATCCATAATGGCTTCGTATGCTGAATTTCCAAATGCAATTCCTCCTGCTATCACCGAAGCCAATGAATCTGTGTGAACTTGCAAGCCACTGGTTAATGAACCGGAAACAGTGACGCCACTCGCATTCCAAAAGCGCGAATTGGCCTTAACTAAGTCAACATATTCTGGTTCAATGAAAAGATTAATATTTATCAAATCAGAATTTTTTTCATAGTTAAAACCCGAGACATAACCTACCGTAATTTGTTTAAATAATACCGGAGATTTTTTTCCTAATGAACCGAGTGTTTTCGTTTTTAAACTAATATGCAAACCGGGTGTTGACTGATCTAAAACAGGCTCCTCAGATAAACCAATAAAGTGACTTTGGGCTTCACCTTCTTCTTCAAAATCAGGTATGACATTAATATAACTTCCAGAGAGTAAGGTATCTAAACCCGTGACCCCTTGAAAAGAAACATCAGCAGTTACGTACCAAAAGCGGGTTTTATCCGTCAACATTTTTTTTGAGCTAGCAATCATTTCAATTTCAACTATTACACTCTGTAGGTCTTCAGATACTTCAACGGCACTCACAACCCCAGCGGTTAATCCTTTATAACGAACTTCTGTTTTACCGATAACAATACCACTAGCACTTTCAAACTGAACCGTAATAAACGTGCCTCGTTCAGACACAGCTTTGCCAATTAACCAAGCACCAAAAAGTAGAGCAATAATGGGGACTAACCAAACAGCAGAAATACCCTTTCGATCTTTAATTATCGCTTTTGATTCTGCAAGAATAGTCTTATTTGCCATGTTATTGCTCACCTTTATTGTTATATTCTTGGTTAGTTTTTGTCGCTCTATGATGATGTTTTTGATGATTGTCCCATAATAGTCTTGGGTCAAAACTTTCTGCAGCAAAAATAGTGAAAACCACCATCAAGGTAAAATAAGTAATGCCTGATGCGACTTCAATACTCGTTAAAAAACCCAAGTTCACTACCGCAGCCATTACGGTTACAACAAAGACATCAAGCATCGACCACGGTCCCAAAAACTCAACCACATGATATAACTTATCTTGTTGTTTTAGTGTAAGTTTTGTTTTTCTCTTTGCATTATACATCAAGGTAAACAAGCCCATAATCTTACTTAAAGGCACAACAAAACTCGCAATAAAGATAATAATGGCGACAGGAAGCATGCCCATTTGAATAAAAATGGCGATGCCTTCTAAAATTGTTGATGCATCAGGTTTACCTAAAGTATAAAACACCATCATTGGGTAAATATTTGCAGGGATAAACATCACTAACGCTGCAATTGTCCAAGCTAATGTGTATTCCAGGCTTTTAGGTTTACGCGTAGAAAACACCGTTAAACATCTTGAACAGGCTTGTTTTTCGGCATGCATAACATTCAATTTATGACACTGTGGACAATTACCTAACCCTGCGGCAAGGGCTTTATTGCTCAAGTGATTTCTCCAATTCTTCCCAAATACTGTGCTCATCCATAGTGACTGACACTAAGGTTGAACAGATAAGTAATAAAACCAAGCTAAATAATCCGCCATCTATGGTCATATCAGCCAGTGAAGACAGTTTATACATAGATACAATCACTCCCATAAAAAATACGTGGACCATCGTCCAAGTATCTAATAAATGATAGGAGCGAAAGAACACCAACAAAGATGGCTTTACTCGATGAAACTTTATACACGATGAAATATATAACGCAGTGATTAGTCGAACAGAAGGAATAGCAAGGGTAAACATGAAAACAGCAAAAGCGATAACATAATTTTTGCTGTTTATTAAAATAGTAATACAATCTATCAAAGAGGCATCATTAAAAAGACCCGCTGCACTGATACCAATAATAGGCAATAAAGCTGCAGGAAAAAATAGGACTAAACCTGCTATTGCAACAGCAATGGTACGATTAATCGCATCTTTCTTTTTTGAAAATAACATTGCGCCGCAACAACCACATAACGCGTCTTGCCCTTCCGACAATATTGGCTTCGGTAATAATGAATCACATTGATTACAAGCAATCATATGGTTAACGACTGAATTATTTCTCATGAAAAGTTTGTTCCATTGAAATAGTTATCCTTACTTTTTAAAATCAATAGATTACCGTACGGCACTGAATATTTAAGTTTAAGACAACAAAGCATTTTAGCCAATAAATACTCAATATACGTACATTACTCTCCTTACCAATACGTTATCTCCTTCATATTGAACATAAAAAAAGCAGCTAAAAATAGCTGCTTTTTTTAATGTTCATTATGAAGGGTTATGATTTTGTTCCAGACAAATCATAACTACCTAAATCCATGTCGGTAATGTCATGACCACGTGAATGTGAGTAAATGACAAATGTTTAGAATGCCTTTAGAGCCTTACTTTATAGTCGACATGTATTTCACTAATGCTGTGATGTCAGCATCTTCAAGTTTGAAGGCAATGTTTTGCATCATAGCGTTTTTGTCGTTATTACGTGCGCCATCGCGGAATTTTTCAAGTTGTGACTTCAAGTAAATTGCACTTTGTCCTCCAACAGCAGGAAAGCCAGCGTGTGACATACCTTTTGCATCAGAACCATGACAAGCGATACAAGCGGTTATTCCACGCTCAACATCACCACCAAAGTATAACTTCTTGCCTACTTCACTTGTTTCTCCACCAGCAGTCTTTGCCATTTGAGCATTAAAATAAGCACCTAGGTCATTCATATCCTGCTCACTCAACGCCATAGTCATGCCGCCCATAATAGGATCTACACGACCGCTCTTACCGCCTGAGGTCATTCCTGTTTTAAAATCAGCCAACTGTTTTGCAATATAACTAGCACTTTGTCCAGCGAGGCTTGGGTACATAGGAACTAAGCTATTACCATCAACGCCATGACATGCGGCACACATTGCAGATTTAGTTTTGCCGGCATCAATATTTCCTTCCGCAGCGTTCGTGATATTTAGTGCACTTGTTCCTAATAAAACTAAGCTTAGTAGTATTTTTTTCATCGATGAGCTCTCTATATGTGTCTAATTAACTGCGGTTATATATTAATAAGAAAGTTGTCAGCTTACTTACTGTAATTTCTAATTTAAAGTAGTTTACACGAATTTGCTTCTTGTTAAATGTTCCACGCATAAAAAAGCAGCTTATTAAGCTGCTTTTTTTTTAAAATTCTTTTAGCTTAAGCTTTACTTCATTGTAGACATAAACTGAGCTAAAGCTTCAATATCTTTTTGTTTCAAACGTTTAGTAACATTACGCATAACACTATTACGATCGTTATCGCGTTCACCGGATTTAAAACTGGTTAACTGAGCTGTTAAATATTCAACACTTTGATTCGCTACTGCTGGGAAACCTGCTTTTGCCATACCCTTACCTGATACACCATGACAAGCGATACAAGCAGTAATACCACGTGATGCGTCGCCGCCAAAATAAAGTTTACGCCCTAACGCCGAACCTTTGCCATTACCCAGAGTAGGTTTTTGATTCGCAAAATAAGCACCAAGTTCAGCCATATCTTGCTCACTCAACG
>Ga0209395_1007842_pt1 | contig 11083 bp, 13 predicted proteins | sample GOMGulsemesocosm_3_FD_184635 | JGI IMG/M metagenome (GOLD analysis project Ga0209395, IMG submission 184635) | Methane-oxidizing microbial communities from mesocosms in the Gulf of Mexico - GOM9D Gulf of Mexico (SPAdes) (version 2) | ecosystem: Environmental > Aquatic > Marine > Cold seeps... | reverse complement strand
CACTAGCCTGAGAAGAAATCGAAGATAATTTCGTTGATAAAATTAATTTTTGACCGGGGTAAATATTGTAAGGGGATGTTATTTGGTTAAGTTTTGCCAATTTATTTACATCAATATCAGCACGCCAAGCGATGGAGTAAAGTGTTTCACCTTTTTTAACAAAGTACTCTGTGGTCGCTATACTATTTTTAACCCTTTCATTTAATGGTGTGGAGCCTTGCACAGTCGATACTGGCGCAGGTGTTTTTCTACTTGAACAACTCGTTAATAGCAAAGCCGCAACTAACACTACAGATAAAATGTTGGCCTTATCTGCAACTTGTAAAATGCTTTGATAAAAAGTCATCGTTATTAAATATTCCTTTATTTGGAGAAGTGCATAATTAAAAAGGCAATGATTATTAATGTCACAACAACCCAGCCAATAATATCAATATACTGCTTTAACTTATGTTCCATTGCTTCACCGCCCCACTTGATAATACCGGCAACTAAGAAAAAGCGCATTCCTCTACCTATTGCAGAAACCAACAAAAATGGGATAAATGCCATTTGTAATAAACCAGCACTTAAGGTAAAAATTTTATAAGGGATAGGAGAGAAACCCGCAATAAATACCACCCAAATCCCCCACTCTTCAAACCAATGTACCACTTGGTCAAACTTACCTTGCCAACCCAGTTGGGTGATTAAAGGCTGTATCCAAGGTTCAAACATATAAAAACCTAATGCATATCCAACAACGCCCCCCATTACTGAAGCTGTCGTGGTTAGTGTTGCTAAAGACCAAGCTTTATTAGGTTTTGCTAACACCATAGGGGCTAACAATACATCAGGAGGTACAGGAAAAAAAACTGACTCGGCAAACGTCAAGAGTGCAAGGATACGTGGTGCGAATTTGTGCTCGGCCCACTTGAGTGTCCAAACATATAAAGCTGAAAATATTTTCAAGAAACAGCCCCTGGCACTAAAGGCACAAATCTAACCGCTTCAACTTGTTTTTCATTATAACTTTCACCATTACGGGTAATAATCTTTAACACTTGAGTCTGCTCACCGACGGGGATAATTAATCGACCACCATCAGTTAGTTGTTCTAATAACGCTTGAGGCACCTCAGTGGGGGCTGCAGTGACTATAATTGCTTCAAAAGGACCTTTGCTTTGCCAACCTAACCAACCGTCACCATGCTTCATTGAGACATTATGAAGGTCCATTGATTGCAATCTGCGTTTTGCTTGCCATTGTAATGCTTTGATTCTTTCAACTGAAAAGACCTTTGGCGTCAACTGGGCTAATATTGCACTTTGGTAACCTGAACCTGTGCCTATTTCTAATATGCTCGAAGGTATACCATCCGCAATTAATAATTCTGACATTTTAGCGACGATATAAGGCTGAGAAATAGTTTGCCCTTGCCCAATCGGTAAAGCAGTATTGTCATAAGCTTTATGAGCCAGTATTTCTGGTACAAAGATATGTCTGGGTGTGCGAGCAATTGCTTGTAAAACTTCTTGATTAGTAATGCCCTCAGCATGCAGCTTTTGCGCTAATATTTCACCGCTTCGAGTCGACTTACCACCAATACGATTTCCTACTCTGATATTCATTTTTACAGCCTTTACCTATTTCATTATTATTATTACTAATATTAAAATTAATCGTTACTCAAATTCGTCTTTAGTTAAATGTAAAATTTACATTTAACTAAAGTGATAACTCATTTATCCATTGTGTCATTGTCGCAATACTTTTATAAGCGGTCATATCTACAGTTAAAGGTGTTATCGAAGCAAAGTCATTAGCAACAGCGTGGAAGTCTGTTCCTTCTCCTGCATCATAACCTTCACCTAAAGAGCCATACCAATATATATCTCTGCTCCAAGGATCTTGCGTTTTTTTCATTGTTTCCGCTTTATGTCGGTGCCCTAACCTCGTAACCTTAATTCCCTTTAACGCACTTATTGGGATATCGGGCACATTAATATTAAGGATTTGATCTGCGGCTAAAGGGTGTTCCTTTAACCTTTCAATTACTTTAGCTGTAACTATTGCAGCCGTCTGGTAATTGAGTTCACTACGTCCCGCTAACGAAACAGCAATGGCTGGCATTCCCATGTGCCTACCTTCAGTTGCCGCAGCGACGGTACCTGAATATAAAGTATCATCGCCCAAATTAGGGCCATTATTAATTCCTGCAACAACTAAATCTGGTGGTGCTTTCATCATTTGGCTAATACCTAAATGAACAGAATCTGTCGGTGTACCATTTACGGAAATAAAACCATTGTCTAAATATTCAGCACGTAAAGGATTTATTAACGTTAGCGAGTTGCTCGCTCCACTACAGTTTCTATCCGGTGCTACCACGGTTACATCTGCTATTTTAGCCAACTCTTGATGTAACACTTTAATACCGAGTGCATTTACACCGTCATCATTACTTAGTAATATTTTCATACTTTAACCAACTTATTCTTTACCTTCAGGCGACGATGTTACGGCGCGTTCAGTCATATCTTGATAAACAATCAACTCTCTTAGTACAGTCGTTGCGTAACAACCTGCCGGCAAAAAGAAAGATAAGGTAACGTTTTTAAGGGGTGATTGAGCTATATCCTCTATCGATAGCTCTGTATTACTAATATTTAAGCGAATGCGGCGCCTCTCTTGCTTTAAACCAAAACGAGGTAGTCCTTGGCAAAATATTTCACTTTCATCAGCTATTTGTTGTTCAAAAAGATTGACTTCACCAGTAGACATTAAATCACCAGCGCCCCACATTGGCGCAGTAATATCGATATCCTTTTCAAGATAGCGTTGGTTTAGTTTATCGTCAATACTTTCAGTGACAAACACAGACTGTGTGCCTGATAACATACAAACATCGCCTGTATTCAACTGATCAAATCGCTGCTGCTTAATACGATTACTAACAATATTGTTGAAGATATAAGACCGAGCAGCAGATAGATAGATCCCACGCTTTTTCTTATCTTTAACTTTGGTTCCCGAGAATAGATTTAATGCTTTATCAATATTACCGCCATTAATGCCGAAACGTTGTTCACCAAAATAATTTGGAACTCCCTGAATGGATATTTTTTGCCAGCGGGCTTCTAATTCATTAATTGAACTAACATTTCTTAGTGTTAGTTCAAAGCAATTACCTGTAAGCGCGCCAATACGAAGCTTTTTGTTATGCCTTTTATAAGAAAGTACTTCGACACCTTCAATAACTAAATCGGATAAATCATAAACTTGCTTACCTGGTACATGTATACCAAACCACTGTTCAGTCACAGCAAAACGGTCTTTTAAACCTGCATAGGAAACCAGTTGTTCCTTTACCGAAAAGTATTTCGCTAATTGCCGAGCGACAAAAACAGTATTAGCGCCTGTTTTTCTTACATGTACAAATAAATGCTCCCCTTCACCACAAGGTTCAAAAGGTAATTGTTCAAAGACTTTAAAATCAGCCATGGTGGTACGAAGTTGGCCTGTTGATATTGGCCGACCATAAAAATAGGCAAACTCTGGTAACATATTAATCTAACCTTTATTTCTATTACTGTCTGATTACTTTTTACAGTAATAAATTACTAGTAATTGTTATTATTTTACGTTGTTTTTAACCCTTCACGACTTCTCAAGGTGTGGTACTCTCAACCAATAACACAACGGCATGCACTGCAACCCCTTCTTTTCTACCTGTATAGCCTAATTTTTCGGTTGTTGTCGCTTTAACATTAACCTGATCTAAGGTGCAATTTAAATCTTCAGACAAACACTCTCTCATGTTAATTAAATGAGGTGCCATTTTGGGAGCCTGTGCCACTATGGTGATGTCAGTATTACCTAACTGGTAGCCTTTACCTTTCATTAAACCAACAACATGACGTAACAAGATCCTACTTGAAATATTCTCATATTGACCATCAGTATCAGGAAAATGGTTACCAATATCAGCTAAGCATAGTGCACCTAAAATTGCATCACATAGCGCATGAATTGCTACATCCCCATCTGAGTGTGCAACAAAACCATGCTCAAATGGAACTTTTACACCACCAAGTGTTAATGGTCCCACGCCGCCAAATTTATGCACATCGAAGCCATGGCCTATTCGCATGTATTTTTCCTATTAATTAATTAATTGACCCTGATGATTTTCAATTGCTATTAGCTGGGCAGCTTGTTTATTAAGAATAAACTCCGCCAAAGCCAAATCATCAGGGCGGGTTATTTTAATGTTATCACTGCTAGCTTCAACCAAAATACTGGCTAAATTACAATATTCGATTGCAGACGACTCATCGGTAATTTCAATGCTATTAGATTTAGCTTTTTCAATGGCTGTAATTAATTGAGCTACAGGATACATTTGTGGTGTAAGGGCGTGCCATAGATTATTACGATCTACAGTTTCACTTACTTGTTTAGTTGCTGGCTTAGTTGCTGGCTTAGTTGCTTGCTTATTTGCTGGAATGTTGACTGAGCCCTGTTTCAATAGACTTCTCTTCATAGTATCTCGAACAGGACTTGCTAATAAACCACCGACATTTTCTGAAAAACATCTATTGATTAGCTCACCAATATCTTTTAATGAAACGCATGGCCGAGCTGCATCGTGCACCAACACCCAAGAAAACTCGGCGGTATCAATAGATTTCAACCCTGCAAGGACAGAATCAACGCGTTCATTTCCGCCAGTAACTGTGCTTATCTTTTTATGGTGATAAAGGTTAGTATCAGGGAAATATTCATCATCCTCCCCTAAAACGATGATCACATGCTCAATACTAGCGTGAGACAACAAACGAGTTACTGTATGTTCTAAAACCGTAATATTGTTAATCGCTAAATATTGTTTAGGGCAAGAGGCATTCATACGTTTGCCAACACCTGCCGCAGGTACTACTACTACCAAAGGATTCAGATGATTTTCTTTAATGCCCAATTCATCCATGACTAGTTGTTACCCTTTTTATTTCTTTGCTTATTTTTACTTGGTACAATACGAAAAAACGTCTCACCTTCTTTTATCATACCTAACTCATTTCTAGCACGTTCTTCAATAGCTTCGGTGCCGGATTTTAAATCATCGGTATCGATGTAAAGTAATTTATTACGATGTTTTAATTTCTCGTTTTCAACCAACTGACGACTTACTTCATCTTTTAATGCCAGATAGTCAGGCACACTGTTTTTACCGAACCAAAGTCGGTATTGCAGTAAAATTAGGAAAACAAAAAAAACAGCGGTAAGTGCACGCATGTAATAAAATTAACGCCTAAATTAATCAATAAAATAACTATAGCTTTAACTCAATAAATAAAGGTCATTTAATGCGAACGCTATAATCTGAATAACTCTATTATAAGTACGTACTAGCTGGTGTAAATCAAATTGAAGATATAATATGATGAATTCAGAAATTTTTAGCCTAATTAGACGAAATATTGAGAGGCTGTTTGAAGTTTCGCCAATTTATTGCACATGAAAGTAACAATTCTCTGAGGCTGGGTATTAAAGGTCTTAATTTACCGTGTTCATGCCAACAATGTCCTGCACAAGCAGCAGACATAACTTTCTTTGTTGGCTTAAGCAATTTTCCAGTATGATTAACTGTTAATTTGTCGTCACTATTTACAGTTAATAAATAAAACCAGCCCGAAACATTCGTTCGAAATCTACTATTATCACTATCGATACGATCGACACAGTCAAGTATAATATGATCGTCTTGTGCCACTGGAACCACTAGGCCTAGCGATAGATTTGAGGCTAAATACCAAGCATTAACATTTTCGTCTTCTTGCCCCGTTAGTGGCATTTTATTACTTTGCTTTGCAGACCAACTAGCATTTTGTACATCTAAGGATAAAGGTGACTGGGATTCACTCATTGAATGCGCGGTTCTATTAATATAATAAGACAAACTTTTGATACGAGACTGTAACGTTACAACATTTGATATTTTAGCGTCAGCAAGCAAACGCAATTCACGCTCATAAAGCGCATTACATAGTTCAGCATAATTAGCTGACTGTTGTTGCTCTTGCCACAATGAAACTTGAGTCATGGTGATTAAAAATCAATATGTTATCGTTTAATGTTTAAGCATACGCGATTGTGACGAAAAGATAAAATTCTCCTGATATGTTCATCAAAAAGAACCGTATTAAGTATTCATCATTTATTTGATTAAAAACGAAATAAATTCATTAGATTAAGTGTCCTTTATCAGTAACATTTATACTATCAATGACAAGTAGAATTCAATATGAAAGAACATTTCACTTCGATCTTTTTAACATCCATTTTAAGCCTAAGTACATTGCCCTATGCGAGTAGCGCTGAAAACCAAAAGTTAACTAAAATTGAAGCAACGCCAAATGGCATTGAATTACCGAAAGGTTACCAAAACTGGAAAATGATCAGCTCTTCTCATCGCGTAGATAATAACTCCTTAAGGGTGATTTTGGGCAATGACATTGCTGTTAAAGCATCGCGTAATGGCAAGACTAATCCTTGGCCTGAAGGAAGTATTTTAGCTAAGATGGTATGGAAAGAAGGGGAATTGCCGACTTGGAACAAAGCAATAGTGCCTGAAAAATTTATCCATGCCGAGTTTATGATAAAGGATAGTGATAAATATGTTAAAACGGGTGGCTGGGGCTTCGCTCGCTGGTTAGGTTTGAATCAAAAACCTTATGGAAAAGATGCCAACTTTGTTCAAGAATGTTTTGGTTGTCATACGCCCGTTAAAAATAATGATTGGGTTTACACTATTCCTTCTCAATTACCTGTGGCAAGATCAAGTAAATAACACTATTTCTATTGAGTATTAAAAAATGGGCAGTTGTAGTAGGCGAATATTTATTAAAATCATTTTATTATTTATCACGGTAGGGTTTAACACCTTTCAGGCAATCGCTGCAACGCCTATTAAACAGCTAATATTTCAAGATACCGCATTAACTCAATGCGTCTTATCAAACGCTAAAAAACACAACTGGCAAATGGCGAAACAAATTAACAAACTAAAATGTCATGGCATGAAAATAAATTCCTTAACGGGTATAAACGCTCTCGATAATTTGGTTCACCTTTCCCTATTCAACAATAATATTGAACAAGCAGATTTACGCGTTTTAACTAAATTAGCGTCTATCAATATTGCCAATAATAAATTGAAAACCATCAAATTGACCGGTCTAAAAAACTTAATCACTTTATATTTATTTAAGAATAAGCTACAAACGGTTGATTTTACTGGTTTAAGTAAATTAAAAAAGATTCGCATCACTAATAACCGATTGAACCACTTAGAGCTTTCTCCTTTGACGTCATTAGAAAAAGCTTATTTTTTTGATAACAAGTTAGAAGATTTAATGCTGCAAGGCTTACCTAAACTCAAGTTTGTTGAAGTGAGACAAAACCCGATGCCCGATGAAGTCTATGATAGATATGACGAGTTGGACGGCATTACCATCGTACATGATGGTAATGCCGATGACTGGAAGTAGTACGGCAGGTTCAACTAAAGTTAAATAAGTTCAACACAGGTTAAATATTATATGCAACAGATGCAAACCAAGTACTTAAATCAAAATTAGCTTTTGGAAAATAATTTAAGCCTTCTTTTGTGCGGTAATCTGCAAATATAAACTTAAACTCCCACTTACGCGTTAGGCGATAAGCCAGTTCAAAATCGAATTCATTACCAATGTTCACTTTGTTATTAAAATCACCAAATTTGTGGTAAACCAAACGCCACCTGAGTTTTTTGTATCTACCCTTATAGGTAATATATTGATCTCTAAGTCCTGTTTGCATCGCATAACCTGTAAAAACATCAGCCCAACCTTGAAACTTATGATTAGTACCTAAGGGGGTTTTAAAACCTTGATGATTATTTTCACTAATAATTTCTTGGCTAGCTTTTAGTAAATGACTCTTATATTGCACGCTTGCTTCAAGTAAGTTGTACCATGCATGATAACGTTCAGGGTTATTGTAGGCATTTTCCTGCCAAGCAAATTCGGCACTATAACGATACTTGAATCGATTAGGTTTAAACTCATCCATTATCCTTAAGCCAAAGGTATTACTTGAAAACTGGCTTTGAGTATAGTTCTCAAGCAAATAACTGTAAGCACTAATATTAAGGTTGTCTTCTGTCGTATGGTTAATATTGAGCAGATGTCCATTGAGCTTATGTTCGCCCAATTCATTTAACGGCCTTTGCTCAATATTGTTATAACGAATATCATCACGAGGTAAACTTAATTTTGCATTATGGCCAAATATTCGATGCACTTTGTTGGTGTACACATATTGAACATGCCAATTAATTTGATCATTATAATCAAAGCTTAACGCTGAAAAACTTTGAGGTGTTTGCCAAAACTCTATGGTGCCAATCATGCGCTCATTGTCAAAAGCGATCGACTGGCGACCCAGTTTAACTTGCCACTGTGCAGAGCTTTTGTAGTTCAAGAACATTTGTGTCAGGTTAAGCCCCGGTGGATCAGGAATAGGTGATGTGCTCTTTTTAACAGTTACTGAATTAAAGTCATCCTCATTGAAAGCATAAACGTAATTAAGTTCTGATAATAACAGCCACTGTTCATCTTCATCAAAAGTAAAGTGTGAGGTAAATTTTAACCTTGTAGTAAAAGCTTCACCGTCACCTAACCAAGTATCATTTACATCTTGGTATCGCGTTCTCATGCCTATTTGATGTTTTCCTGGAAAAGATAAAGCAACCTCCTCACCTGAAAGTGATTCTTGGCCAGAAACAAGTAACGAAAAACTAGCGATAAAAATGCCCAACAACAAGTAAACTTTAGACATTTTCTTGCCACTCTTTTAATCTTATGCATAAACCCTGAGATACTATAATTTCGCTTGGCTCACCTATTGCCGAGCCCCCTTCCTCTTCAAGTGTAACGATCAAGGACTGTGAATCTTTAATTAAACGCCATTGCGCAATACTTAATTGCTGCTCAATTAAATTTTCACCAACAGGGATAACACCTAAACTACGCGCTTGAGCATCAGTTTTAGAAACAACCCATAACTCCAACGATTGCTCTGACGCTAATGTCGGCGGATTAATAATATTCACTACCAATTTTTTAGACTCTCCATAAGTACTTGCTACTAAATGTGCTTCGCCCCCTTGTTGAGTTAATACCGCAACATAACTTAGTGGATCATTTTGCTTGGCTAACGGGTTAATCAAAGCAAAGCTAAGCACAGCCATTAAGGCGACAGAAAAAACACTAACACTTGTATTTATCGGCGTTGCAAAACAGCCCGAAAGAAAGTTTAACAAGCGATCTTTTATCGACAAGACCCTAGCTTTTTCATTAGCGCTTTGTTTGACACTGTCATCATCAAGAGAAATATTTGAAGTCGTTTTTGACTGAACTTCATCTACCGAGTCAACTTGCGGTTCGTCAATGGCCGCTGTTATTCGTTGCCAAGATAATTCACTCGCCAGTAATTCATCCGTTTGCAGATCCAAGTTAATAAACCGAGCTTGCCAGTCGTTGATAGCTTGCTCTAGCGCCTCATTACGTTTACTTAAACGCAAGGTTCTTTGGTGAACCTTATTCGTTAAAGTACCTAAAACCAGTTGACTGGCAAGGTGTTCGATTATTTTTTCATTCAAATAGCGTTTTGCTGATATTCTATTTTTTCCCTTATTTTTTGACAAATGACTTTTAGGCAAATGACTTCCTGGCACTATTGGCTTAGACATAATTGTAACCTCCCTAAACCTCTTCTGATCCACGATTTAATGGTATTAACAGGACAATCAAAATAATCAGAGATTTCATCACGACTATAACCATACAGATAGGCCATTAAAATTGACTGGCTTTGTTTTTGTTCAAGTTTACTCAAACAATCGTTCAATGCTTGTTCTGGAAAGTCTCCCAAACCTATCTCTACACAATGATTATTTAGCTCATTTAAATTTGGCGCGTTTATTTTAGTTTCATTACTACTTTCTTCGCTGTCCGCTTCATTGTCTGAGTCATGATATTGCACCATGTCATTTTGATGCCTCCTTTTATCGTACCTTAACCTGTCATAAGATCGATACCTAACAATAGCAGCCAACCAAGTAAAAGCTTCGCTTTTTTCTTGCTGATATTCCCCGCAATTTTGCCAGATCTGAATAAAAGCTTCTTGTAATACTTCATTAGCACTATCAACGTTACGAGTAATACGATAAGCGATACCATTTAATTTAGCTGAAGTTAGTTGGTACAACTGACTAAACGCACTTTTATCCCTATTTTTGCAAAGGGCTAATAAATGACTTAAATGTTGGCTATTTTTCATTTTAAGCAATTGTTCATGGTTAACATAATTCGACATCAATTTTCGACTATTTGTTTTTTCCAGCGTTTGGCTATTTGCTTGCCCATTCGCTTGACTGTTTGCTTGGTGAAGCTTTTTATTTAACATCATAACCTTAGCACTTTTTATAAGGGATTGTTGAACGCGGTAACTTTATAAAATTTAAAAATAAAAGTGACTTTGTAAAAATATCACATCATAGTTTTGTTGAGGCTTTTGAGGTATATCTTGTTTTAACCGCAGACCTAACCTTAGTTGTATGTTGCTAAAGGGAGTATATTCTGCAATAAATGAGAAACGCGTTTGTTCATTTTCAGCAATATCCCTATCAGAGTCCAAATATTCAGCGGTCAATTTTAAATTCCAACCTGCAGTCCATTGATAATTGACTTCAGCCAATGAAATTAACTGTTCAACGTCTTGCTTTGTGTCGCCATTAGCAGGGATTAAGCGCAATAAGTCCACTTCAGCTAAAAAGGTAAAGTCTCCCAATTGGCTGCCTGCATAAATATTGAATAATTGGCTCTGTTGATCGCCATCATTAAGTACTGCACTTGCGCCCAACCTTAGATTAGAGAATAAGTGCTCAACTCTAATACCATATAAAAAACTATCATCATTATTACTTGCTTGACTGGTACCGTTGGCAATGACTAAATTAACCGTGCCGCTAGCATAGTTAAAGCCGTATTCAACACCA
>Ga0209395_1007837_pt1 | contig 11087 bp, 16 predicted proteins | sample GOMGulsemesocosm_3_FD_184635 | JGI IMG/M metagenome (GOLD analysis project Ga0209395, IMG submission 184635) | Methane-oxidizing microbial communities from mesocosms in the Gulf of Mexico - GOM9D Gulf of Mexico (SPAdes) (version 2) | ecosystem: Environmental > Aquatic > Marine > Cold seeps... | reverse complement strand
ATGTCTGCTTGATGGAATTCAAAATCAAGCTCGTCATGTCCAACAGCGCAACCGATATAAACGGTTGCTTTTAGTTCTTTAGAATCTAAGTCATCAATAGTAAGGTCAAATTTTAAATCTTGAATCTCGTCTTCGATGTTTTCGATTGCATTGAACTGTATATCAATCACTATCATGTCATCTTCGATGCCAACGTTAGAAACATCGGGGCAGAGCATAAACTCTCGGCCATTAGCTTCTAGTCGAACATTTCCGATATCAAGTAGTTTAAGTGTGTCTTCTGTGAATGTTTTATTTTTTAAGTAAATACTTCCACTGCCAAAGACTTCATCAATAGTGTCGCTAGTTGGTTTTTCAACAATAATCCAACCTGCTTCGACTCTGATGACACCTAAATTATGTTCTTCTGGCATATCGTCTTCACGATCCCATTGATACACTTCGTTAATCGCTTCCATAAGTTCTTCATGAGTGTGCGTATCATTAAAAACTTGGTGAATAATGAACTCTCTAAATGTTACGTCTGATTTAGCGTAACGGGATTTAATGTCATTAACTGGGTATCCATTTTCAAACGGTGATTTAGGGCTGGTTACTTTAGTAAAAGTAGTTTCAGACCCGCAATAACCGATACTTTTTACTGCGTCTTGATAGTTAAATCCGAATAAAGCTATTGTTCCTTCATTCGATTGAGTAAAGCTATCTGGCACAGAAGAAAATGGGGTAACGATATCATCTTTACTGATACAGATGTCATCAAATCCATTACATGAGTAGTTGGTGTCAGCAACAAACCAGTCTGGGTTTATTATTTTTGAATAATCAGAAATTGTGAGGTCATTATACGTTTTAAGGAATTCACGGCGAAAAATCACCATGAGCTCGTTTGTATTCATGAGTTTAAAGATCACATTGTTAAAAATAAACTCGTCACTAAAGAAATCAGTGAAGAACTCCGCTGTTTCCAGTGTTGTGTTGTTTTTTAACGTATCTAAATATACAGTGCCCGTACCTTCTGCTTTAGCTAATTCATCAATTTTAGCTTGTATTTCACAGTGCAAGTTTCCGTCAAAGATAGAGCCTACTTCTTCAGAAGAAAAATTGCGATTTAAAATGAGTGCTAGTTGTATTGATTTCATTTGTTGAGTCCTATTATGTCCTGCGCGATAGTGCGTACAGTTAATTAGGTTTGGGGTCGGGTTTATTTTGAGTTGTATTTTTTAAAAACCTTTTCTGCAAATGTTTGAGGGTGCTTTTAGGTAGTGGTCTTGTATTGTTATTATTTGGCATCTTTGTTGTTTTAATTATTAAAAGGGTTGGTGAGATTACCATAAGATGAATAACTTAAGTGTGTTTTTTCATGAATATGTTTTGTGTTTATTGCGCTACCTGACGTGTAGGGTGTGTTGTTGTTCAAGGTGTCTGGGAGGTTCTACGGATGGTTTGTTTTCTTTATTGGATTGGCAGTTGAACGTTTGGGCGATGCGTTGTTGTTTAAGGGCTCAGGGGGGTGAATCGCCAATAAAGAAGTTTCTCAATAAATATACAATTTATTAGAAGAATAGCTTCCCTCCCATTTCGGGTAAACCCCTTAATGGCCTAGTGATGTGGTGGCTGGCGCTGAAAAGGAGAAAAAGGGAAAAGCAGCAACTCAACCTACAAGATTAACTTTAATGATATTGATCCCTCATGCAAGTTTTATTTCCAATTCCACCTAGATACTTGACGTTAAAGGCTGTCCTATAAAGCTAGCGATTTACCTTGGAGATTATCTGTTTTTATTATGTTTTTATTATGGTATTTTAAAAAACTTGTGGATTATCCTTTTGACTAACTTGCCTGCCTTTAAGGGTGGTTGGTTTTTGTTGGGAGATAATCGTTAACGTAGAAAGTGGTGGGATTTGATATGGGATTTACACGGGTAATTTTGGGTGAGGAGGTTGTATTATTTGATAGGTTATCAGAAAAGAATTCAAAGGTGACGTGTGTTAGGGAGCTTGCAGACTATAAGCGGAAAATATTAAAACGTCTTGGTCGTTTGTTGGTTTCCAACGATAGAAGTACAGCGACAGAGCAAGATATTAGGTGTGTTTTTAATAAAGAGCTTTATGATGAAGAGCGTTTATGTCAAAAGGCTTGGGTAGTTGATGGTGTAGAGTATGAGTCGTTTACAGCTGCTTGTGAATTTTACAATAGCCCTTGTTACTACACGACGCCTGAGAAGTTTAGTAATATGGTTAGAAAGCGATTAGGTAAACTAAAGGAAGATGCTTTGCCTGAGCTTGTGTTGGCTTGTTATAATAAGCCTCCGCGTGTGATTAAGGTGCCTGAATAGTTTATTAATTTGGAGATAAAAGTTTGTAGTTTGTTTTTTTTAAACTAATTTGTGTTGCTACAGCACCGTTAATGCAAAGGGCATTATGAGTGACTTTACGCCTGATAGTTTGGTGATGGCAAGGTCACCGCTCATGCTCCAACATGTGGATAGCACGTTTTACGTATAGGTTTCAGCGTTCACTGAAAAGCCAACTAACATTGGTGGTGCAAAAATGCCTTGTTTGATTATTATGGTCACATTTCTTGTTGTTTCATATTTAGCTTTTACAGTACAGTTAAAGTGAGTGGTATTGTTGCTGAAAGTGCACCTGTTAGATCTGTAATGTCAGAAGTAAGAGAGGTAAATACTATGTTGTAGGTGTGGATTTGGTTTATCCCGTTTCCTGTGCTCGACATATTTGAGTTCAAAAAGCCTGTTCCGTTGTGTAATATGAAATATGAAAGAGCATCGAAACTATGAGTGTCATATCCAAGTTTGTACTTTGTTCCGTTTGTACAGTTCACTATGATGTCAACACTTACTCCTGTCTCGTAGAAATCAAATCCCATCTGATTGTATGAATTTGCATTCGCTGCAATGTCGTGCATATTGAGTGTGCCCAAATCAACGGTGCTGAGGGGTGTGACTGTGCAGTAATCTGGAGCAGTATTATCGAGCGTGCCTGTTAAAGATACGTTGAAGTTATCGGTTTCGGCGTGAGACGAAAAGCCTGTTAATAGTAGTAGTAAGGTAAAAATGCTTTGCACAGTTTTCATGGTCACATCCTTGTGCTCATTGATTAGATTGGTTTTTATTCATTTATATAGGCTATCACAAGGTTTTTTTTAAAAGAAAGAAACGCACCTAAGGGTGCGTTTTAAGTTGGATAGTAGTTACGTTCGATTTGAGCAATCTCTTTAATACTGAGAAATACACATCCGGTAGTAATGTATCCTGACGTTTTTAGTAGTTCTACGCTGTGGTGTTGGGAGTCTGATAGAGCCCCTCTGCCTTTGGCAAAACAAGTCAACTGAAACTTAGCACTGCCTGTTTTTGCGCACAGGGCTAGTAAGTACAGCAGTTCTCCGTCGCAATCAGTAAATCCGGCTGCATTATCTTTTTCTATGTTCTTTTCAAAGTCATCCATTCCGGTAAAGGTTAGGTATCTCTTTTCAAAAAACGCTGCTGCATCTCGGACTTTTTTCTCTTCATGTTGCATATCAAAAGTAGCAAAAGAATAAATTTCTCTCATTGCTTTAGCTTTACCGAACTTTATAAAAAAGCTGGCGCAACCAAAAACATAAAGTTTTCTTCTGAGTTTTGCATCATTTTCACTAAATACCATGTAGTTGATAACGGCTTCTTCGACATCTTTTGCACTGTTGATTATTGTGTGAATATTCATAAACACCTCTTAATTGTCCTGTTGATTTTAAGTAGGGGTTTATATGGGTTTTTATTGGGCGTTGATAGTTCGATGTTTATTACGCTTGTCTCTGTATTAAAAAAATCTGTTTCGTTATATTATTTGCCGATAACTTTTATTTGTATTTCTTGTTTGGAGATAAGCAATGAGTAAATTAATTAAGTTGGGCACTATTGTTCAATTGTGGTGTGATGCTGCTAATTATGGAGTGATCACTAAAGTTAATAGGGTTACTTTTGTTGTAGAGCATAATTTACACGGTAGAACGCGTTATCGTATAGATAGTTTGGATTCTTCTATGCGCGTATCTTGTGAAGAAAACATATTTAAAGGGACGCTAATACCTCCAGAGAAGATGGATGGTAAATTATTTGAGCATTTATACTCTAATGCTTTATATCGTGGTCGTTGGTGGAATGGTATAGAAAGTGAATTAGAAAGTCTCTACATGGGGTTTATGAATTTTTTAAGTAATAAGTAGAATCCTAAGTTGTGGGTATGTGATGTTATTGGCGCTGGCGTTTAGGCAAAAGAAAACCGCTAAAGAATAGCGGTTAGTTGTTAGTTTATTTGGTTTCAATAAACAGTTTGTTTTTGTATCCTAAAATATCTAGTGTTTCAGCGAACATTTGATTGTTGAATCTCTTCATCGACCAATACATTATATTATCAACATCGTTGCTAATGTAGTGTTCAAATACTTGCACAGACTTTCTCTCTCCAATAGGTCTTGCTGATGTTACAGCTGAACTAAGTAAGTAGCGATACATCCAACCAGCGATTAAGTCCGCCAGGCCGTCTAGTATAGTAAGATCATCTTTTGATACGAAGCTTTTATCTTCCATATATATTTTTTCGTGTTCTAGTGAGATCTCAGTTTCACCTTTAGTATGATAATCAGTTCCAGCATCAGACCTAAAGCCTAGTATAGCGACTATACTATTATCAGTTCTATGTTGAATAATACATAGGTTTTGATTTTCTTCTCTGATTTCAAAGTTATGGTTACGTGCCATTTGCTTAACGTGTTCCGCTTGTTCGCCTTTGCCTTCTATTAGAATCAGTTGACTCATTTTATGTATCCTTAGTAAGTTAAATTTATTGTGTACTCATTTTAAAATAGTGATTCTCTTAGGGGAATTGGTGTGCGTGGTGATTTGAGTGCCTGCGCGGTTCTATGGTTAGTTTGTTTTCTTTATTGGATTGATAGTCGGATGTTTGGGCGATGCGGTGGTATTTAAGGGCTCAGGGGTTGAAGCGCAAAACAAAGCGGTTTCTCAATAAATAGACTATTTATTAGAAAAATAGCTTCCCTCCCATTTCGGGTGAACCCCTTAATGGCCTAATGATGTGGTGGCTGGCGCTGAAAAGGAGAAAAAGGGGAAGCAGCAACACAACCTACAAGACTTACTTTAATGATAACAATATTTCTTGCAAGGTTTATTTCCAATTTCGCCTAGCCGTCCGTTTTTAAAGGGTTATATCATTTTCGGCCTTTCTTGTATTGAAGATTAATTTTCTTTTTCCGGTGTAAGTTGCGGTATTTTAAAAACACTTTTAGTTATATTATCTAAAACAATGTTATTGGTTGAACTTTAAGTGGTTTTTGCTTTGCTATATCGAGATGAAATTGTCGTTTTAATTAATGTAATTCACCTGTGAGCAGCAAATGCGGCATAAGGATTATAAGGGGTATTTAATGATTACAGTTGGTGTATATATTTCTAGTCAAGATATTAAGAATGAGTTGATTTTTAATAAAATTGTACTTGAGGCGCATGCTCAGCTTATTGAGTGTAATTGGTCTTGGTCGGATTATGAAGCGGCTAAAGAAGATGGTAAGTTGAGTAGGTTTGTTGTTCGTGTTTGTGGTGGTGGTCTGTGCCTTGATGTTGAGGGGAGTGATTTTCCTGGTCGGTATCGTTGGACGGTCAATCAGTGGCTGGGTATCGATACAGCCCCTGGTTGTGCGGGTGGATTTGAACAAGCTGTTGCTTCTCCAGCGCCAGCTGTTGTTGGGCATATTGATGTAGTTTTTGCTTTTGACGCGTTCATGTATGCTAACGCCCACCGGATTTGTGGCTTCAGCAAGGACACTCACGACTTTGTTGGTTGGAGTGTTCATCAAACCTCTCGGGATGTATTTGTATTTAATTTTAGTGAGGGTGGTTTGCGGATAGTGCCTCGAAAGGTGAGGCGTCCGAGAATAGAAGCTTTGATGTTAGTGAGTTAGCGCTGTTGTTTTTGTGGTTGGGGTTAGGGGAAAGAAGGGAATATTGAATTCTCTTCTTTTTTTTGCCTATTTAAGTAAGGTGGCTTTGCCTTGGTCGAACTTCATAACAGCACCATTTTGTTCTTCTTTGAATTTTGAAATAACTAGTTTATGTTTTTCAAACCTTGCTGTGTATTCAGCATAAAACTTGTGTGGATTTAGTTTTTTGAGTGTTGGGCATGTTCCGCCAGCATGGTTATCGCCTTCTTTAAATAGTTTGCGAATGAATTTATAGTTAACACAAGTAACTGTTAATGTGGTGAACATGTGGAGGTTTAGTCCAATGACCAGGATGATGCTTTCATACAGGGGTGATTGCGGTGCAAAATATAGTGCGGAGCATGAGGCTAGTATTATTATGCTCAGTTTTGTTATTTTAATCAGTACAAATATCGTCTTTTCTTCGCGTGAAAGCCATTTAAAGTTGACTCCTTTGGTGCTGGCGAATACTGAGTAGTTAAATCCGAATGGGTTTTGGAATAGGTTAATGAATATTCCTATCATCATTGTTAATACGAATGCGAAGAACCCGATACCTATTGAATTCCAGATTGCTAATAGTTCTTCAAATGTAAGGTCTGTTTGCAGAAGTGTTTGTTTTGCTATTTGTTTGATTTCCTCTGGGAATATGAATACAGCGTTAGTTAGCGCTATTACGAGTAGGGATAATAGGGAGCAGGATATGATTGATTTGAGCATAGTGTTAAACCTCTTAAGTAAGGGGTGCTATGTTATCACCTGTTTGTTTTGGCGCGTATCAATTACATAAGAATGAAAATAGTAGTTTTGATTGGTTTTATTTATTGTTGTGGCTATAAACTTACTGTTGTTCAGTGATTTATTCTTTGTTACTCTGGTTAATTATTCCTATTTAGTGATGTAGCATGATTGAGTTTAGTGATTTTAGTTCTAAAGGTTATTATTTATCGTTGTTGGTTGTTTGTGTAATAGTTACTTTTGCAAGTCTGTTTATGTTTCTTTGGCGAGACAAAAAATACCCATTAAAATTCTCGACTATGCTGGTTGATTTTATTTTGTTGGCTGTTGTGTCGTTTGTTGGTTTTATTAGTTTTTATTATTATCACCATTATTCAAGGTATGACAGTCCTATAGAAAAAGCGGCCTATATAGATTTGCGCGATAGAAGTAGGTTGTTACCTTTAGTTGACCGGAAACGTTTTGCAATAAAGCTTAACGAGTACATTTATTCCGGTATTGATATGAGCATTACTTATCCAGAGTATCACGTTTTGGTCAGGTATTTAGATAGCTCATTTGAATACTATGGATTACCTAAGGCTTGCGATAAATGTGTGGACGATGAATATAAAGAGGCTATCTCTGAAATGTTATTAGTAGATAATTTAGTTGATTAATTGTCTGGCTTGAGTTTTCAGTTTTTATAAGCGCCTGCGGGTGCTTTTTTTTGCATAATTCAATATGAAAGGGTGTGGGTGAGAGGATATTATGTTTATTTTAAAACGACAAGAGTTAAAAAATGAAAGAACAGGAAAAACAAAAAAGGCTTAGTCCTGATGAGTTTAGAGCGTTAGCATTAAATAACGCAAAGAAACTAATGTCTGAGGGTAACAGGGTGAACTTACCTGAGGTATCTGGAGAGAAGAAAAAAAGCTAGTAGATGTGCTTTCTTGATTCACTGTTCCTTATACGGTTTACTGAAAAGTGTAAATTTTGAACGTGGTAAGATTTCATCTTTTTCTGCTGGCGCTATAGTTGTGATACTAGATGTTGATTTAACGGTTGAGTTTACCGATTGTGATGTAAGACCTAAATATTCAAGAAATGAGAACTGGTACGCTGTTAAGGGCGGTCAGTGTACGTTTTTAGAGGTAGAGTTAGTAAGTTTATCTGGTAGATATAAAGATATAGTTACGGGTGAATTAAATAACGAGTTTTTCTACCGGATGTCACATGATGATTCGAAGGTGTCAGGCGATGGTTTGCTGGGTGTTACTGTTTCATTCTTACTTTACCCTGGTTATCAAGTAAGTGTTACCAAAGGCGTTATACATGTTTGGAGTGACGAATATGAAGGGGAGTATTATTTTAAAATACGAATTCCTTCCGGTGGTAGACATATAGTAACTGGCTATAAGACTCGTGTTGATGATGACGATGAATCAGTTTATGTGTCCTATGGTTATGAGAATGATTGCTTTGACAGTTGGGATGGTGATGGCAGTGGTACACATTATGAGAAGTGTTTGAATAAGCTGGATAGAAGCGCCGAGCATTTTGCTTTAGCGCCGTTCTATTATAATCCTAACTAGTATTTTGTTGCAGTTGGTATGGCTTTACCGTTAATAGCGAAGCGGCACGAAGTTTCCGTGACGGGAGTAAGTGTCGCTATTTTAAATATCTAAAAAACGAGCCGACCTATTTAGTTAGCGTTTTAAAAATAGGCTTTTGCTTTTATCGTTTGAACTTATCTTTTTTACTCACTTCTTTTTTACACTTATATTTATATCAATATAAATTCTCGCTTCGCCCATGCACATGATGATAAGTAATTACAAAACTATTAATTTTAATCCATGTGTGTATTGGCAATCTGTTTTTATGTCTAAGTTTTTCTTGTGTTTGTTATTAGTGGTTTGTTGTCGACGCCAGTTTGTACTTATTATTGATTTAGGTTTTGTGGTTAACGCACGAAAAGAATATAGGGAGAGCTAAGAGCGCTGCAACAAGTCCAAACGGGTATATTGCTTCAAAAGTGTTTTCATTTAAATTGATTAAGGCAATACCGTAAAAGGTAATAGAGATAACGATAAGTCCATAAATAAGGCGAATAACTTCAAAGAGGTTGTTAATTGTTTTAAGTATGGTTTTTTGGACTATTTTATCAGGTTTGAATTTACCATCGATGCCTTGAACTAGTGTGCAGAACATGGCAAAGATTAGTGGTGCTATGTTTGCCATCATTAGGCCTTGGTGAGGGAATGATGAATAGTTCCCATCATTTTTAATATCGAAGTTACTTGATAGCTCAACAAGGTTTTGTATATGAAACATCAGTGCCATGCAAAGGAATAGTATGACGCAGAACAATAATACCGTATAGACAGTACACCCTATGACGGGGTATTTACTGGAAGATGATTTCATAGTGCTCTTTGGTGTGATTGTTTGATTGTATGATAATCTGCGAGTGATTACTGCGACAAGGTTTTAGTTGTTTTTGTGTAGCGCCAGCATGCGCATGAGGGATGAATGGTTTTAGTCTTTTGACTGGATTGGTAGCTCACTGTTTGAGCGCCGCAGAGGTGATTTAAGAGCTGCTAGGGTTGTGCGCCATAAGAAACAAAGCTTATCAATAAATATACTATTTATTATAAGAATAGCTTCCCTCCCTTCTAAGAGAAAAACTCAGTAAAGGTCATGTTATGTGGTGGTTCTTTTGCTGGCGTGGAAAACGATAAAGGGGAAGCAGCAACTAACCTACAAGACTTATGTTAATGATAAAGAGGTGACTTGCAAGGCTTTTCCAATTTAATCTAGTGGTTTGTTTTTAAGGGGGCGCAGTTAAACGAACTGTGGTTTTCCATCATTGGTTTTATCAAAATAAGTCGCTATTTCTGCGTTAATCGCCTCTTTTAATCTTCGTTGGCTTTTGTTTCTTAATTGATAGTAATTAACGATGTTTGTTGCGCAGGAGAATGCGTGTTGCATTGGTGTTCTGCTTGCTTTGGTATCGACGGCTTGTTCAAGCCAGGCAACGATAATATCTTGTCTTATGTCTTCTAGTTGATGATTAGGAAGGAATTTAATACTCCATCGGTTGAATATCTTACTGATAATTTTGTTAGTCAGATTATGATTATCTAGGTATGTGTAAAGGTTTACTGTCATTTTTCTTTAATGGTTGTGTTTTCAAGTATTGTTTTACTTTATAGGTTTGGTTGAGGTTGTTGAAATATAGGTTATGTCTCTAGTGTGGCTGTTTGTTTTGCAGTATTTTTAAAATCGTTATCAGTTTAAGCTATTGCCGTTATTGTCTGTTTAAGGGTTTGTTTATGATTGAGTTTGCGGTGTTACCAGTTAAAGGTTTTTTAGTTGCGCAGGTGTTGGTTAGTATTGTTTTGATGTTTGTTGGGATGGCGCTTGTGTCTTTCCTTAATAGTTGGGAAGAAAAGTTTCGTACTGATAGTGAGTCAAAGGGTAGGGCGTTCCCTTTTTTGAAGTTTCTGTTGGGTTATGTGCTGTCGTTAGTTTTTATAGCTGGTGGCGTTTTTTTTGGGCTGTCCGGTGGTCAACAGTATACTGATTTAAAGAATCCTATAAGTGCTTCGGAATTTATTAGTCTGCGAGATGAGGCAGAAGTAATGCCAAAAGTATCTCAGGTTGTGTTTAGAGAACGTTTTAACCGCTATTTAGTTACTGATGGTATGATTAGTAAGGTTGAGTTAAAGGTGCTTACAGAGTTTGTTTTGGAAACTAATAGAAAAAATTTAACTAGCGCTTCCATTAAGCAGGGTGAGCGTGCCTTAGTTGAAATGAGTATAGGTTTGTAGTTGAACCTTTTCTTTATGAGGATAATCTTCTCTTATTGATTCGCCCAATGGTGCGAAGCGGCACGAAGTGATTGGGATGGGCGTCTGAAAGGGGTGGTTAATGGTACTTAAACCTAGCCTACCTATTTAGTTAATGTTTAAAAAAAAGAGTGCTCTTAATATTCTAAGTCTTTTGATTTTCCACTTAAAATCTCTTGCTCTGTTCTTATGTATTTTTACGAGCGTTTTCTTTTTATTGGGTAGTGAATACTTTAAAAGAAAATCACTGTTTGTTTAGTAAAAGCTAAACAAGTGATACAAACATCTTTATTGCTTTGTTTAGGAAAGTCTAAACAAAGGACGTAAAAATCTAATCAGCGTTTAAAGCGATAAGGTTCTTTTTTTTAAAGAGCCTTATTTTTTTTACACCTTAATTTAATTGTATCTCAAATCTCTCTTCGCCCTCGCACCTGAAGATTATTAATAATGAAACGTTTATCTTTAATCAATGGGTATATGGATATCTGTTTTTATGTCTAATTATTAATACCCACTACTTGT
>Ga0209395_1007836_pt1 | contig 11088 bp, 9 predicted proteins | sample GOMGulsemesocosm_3_FD_184635 | JGI IMG/M metagenome (GOLD analysis project Ga0209395, IMG submission 184635) | Methane-oxidizing microbial communities from mesocosms in the Gulf of Mexico - GOM9D Gulf of Mexico (SPAdes) (version 2) | ecosystem: Environmental > Aquatic > Marine > Cold seeps... | reverse complement strand
ACGACATCCTGCACCGTTGTATCAGCAACAACGATTACAGCAAACAAACACTGGATCACACTCTGTCGCCAAGCATGGATATTATGGTATCCAGCAACTTCGAACGTCTGCTGTTTGATATGTATGAGCGTGATGGTGCGGCTGTATCGAGCTTGATTGAGCGCTTTGCCAGTGGTTCGGCTGAATTGGATCAAGCTGCATGGCAACGTATCAGCGAGCTGTTTGAAAGCTACAGTGTTGATGATGAAGTGACCTGCGCGACTATCGCCGAAGTGTTTGAAAACACCGGAGAGCTATTGGATCCGCACACCGCGATTGGCGTGAAAGCAGCGCGTGAATGTAACCGTGACACTTCGATTCCAATGGTAACGTTGGCGACTGCACATCCGGTTAAATTCCCGGAAGCGGTACTCAAAGCCGGTTGTGAAGAGCCTAAACTGCCTCATCACATGGCTGACCTGTTCGAGCGCGAAGAGCGTTTCCAGGTAGTGGCGAATGATATTAATGCCGTTAAAGCTATCGTTACTGCTAGCTAATTTCAGTTAATCCATTTTTATGACAGCTAAACGTATTGTTCAGCGCCGCGTTGATGACGCGGCACTGGCCTCGTTGTCATCTTCTCTGCCCGAGCTTCATCCTGTCTTGCAACGTGTTTATGTCGCGCGTGGCATTGCTTCAAAAGACGAGCTATCGCTCAATCTGAAAGACCTTTTACCCTTCCATAATCTCAAAGGTATCGATGCAGCTGTTGCTGTGTTGAAAACGGCCCTTGCCGAGCAGCAACATATTTTGATTGTTGGTGACTTTGACTGTGATGGTGCTACCAGCACGGCGCTGGCTATTCGCGCCTTGCGTTCGATGGGTGCGAAGCAGGTCGATTATCTGGTGCCTAACCGTTTTGAATACGGTTACGGCCTGACGCCTGAAATTGTTGAGGTCGCTAAAACCCAGTCGCCCGATGTCATTGTCACAGTGGATAACGGTATCGCCAGCCTGGCCGGTGTTCAGCGAGCAAAAGAAGCGGGCATCAAGGTGGTGATTACCGATCACCACTTGGCGGGTGATGAGCTGCCCGATGCTGATGCCACCGTAAACCCTAATCAACCCGGTTGTGAATTTGGCAGTAAAAACGCGGCCGGTGTGGGTGTTATTTTTTATGTGATGCTAGCGCTACGAACTGCGTTGCGTGAAAGTGGTTGGTTTGAAAATCAAAAAATTCCCGAACCAAATTTAGCCGAATTGCTGGATTTGGTGGCGTTGGGTACGGTCGCCGATGTGGTGCCGCTGGATCACAATAACCGCATTCTGGTGGAGCAGGGCTTACGCCGCATGCGCGCGGGTAAATGTTGTGAGGGCATTCTTGCACTACTAAGAGTTGCGGGGAGAGAGCCAGAATACATTGTCTCTAGTGACTTGGGTTTTGCGGCTGGACCTCGACTCAATGCCGCTGGACGGCTCGATGATATGTCGTTCGGCATCGAATGCTTGCTGACGAATGATTCCAGCACGGCAATGGATATGGCCCGTGAGTTGGATGATCTTAATCGCCATCGTAAGGATATTGAGGCCGATATGAAGGCGCAGGCTATGGTCAACCTCAATGCCATGGATTTAACGGCTGAAACCGCAGATGTTGGCTTGTGCCTGTATAACCCGGATTGGCATCAGGGCGTGATTGGTATTCTTGCTTCGCGCGTTAAAGAGCAGTTTCATCGTCCGGTGATTGCCTTTGCCGATTCCAATGAGGATGTTTCTAATGAAGAGTTAAAGGGTTCAGCGCGCTCTATTCCCGGTTTTCATATCCGTGATGCGCTGGATGTTGTTGCTAAGCGCCATCCAGAATTACTGCAAAAGTTTGGCGGCCACGCGATGGCGGCTGGTTTGTCTCTTCAGAAAAAAGATTTACCTGCTTTTTCAGCGGCTTTTAATGAGGTTGCGATTCAACAATTGAGCGCCGATGCCTTGCAAGCTGAATTACAAACCGATGGTGCCTTGATGGGCAGTGAATGCAGTATGGAGCTGGCCTATTCGCTCAATCAAGCGGGCCCTTGGGGGCAGGGGTTTTTACAGCCCATGTTTGAGGGTGAATTTGCCATTAGCCAGCAACGGTTGGTTGGTGAAAAACATCTGAAGCTACAATTGGTCGACGAAAAAAGCGGCCAAAGTCATGACGCCATTGCCTTCTTTATTGATCTGGAGGTTTGGCCTAATGAGGCTAAGCGGGTGAAGCTGGTTTATAAGCTCGATATCAACCGCTTTCGCGGTAATGAATCCTTACAGTTGATGGCTGAATATTTACAGCCGTTGTTCTAAAAGAGGTACGGATCTTTAGGTTTACCCCTTAGCCTGATTACGCCCGGCCTGTTTCGCTTCATATAAATATTTGTCAGCTTCGGCGACCACATCCTGCCAGCTTTTTTTCTTTAGCTCCTGTGGGGCGATATAGCCAACACCTGCACTAATTGTGATTTTGTTAAAGGGGCTTTTTTCGTGGGGTAGGTTCAAACCAGTGAAATGTAGAATTTGGCGTTGCGCCGAACCCAGCGTCTGCTCGGCATTGGCGGCAGATAGCAGTAATAGGATTTCTTCACCGCCATAACGATACAGGCGGTCAGTTCCCCGCGTCATCGATTTTAGTTGTGCACTAATTTTTCTTAGGGCCTCATCACCGGCACTGTGACCGTAGTGGTCGTTATAATTTTTAAAGTAATCGACATCAAATAAAATAACGGCATAGTTTTGTTGATTACGAATGGCCTGCTCATGAGTATGGTGCAAGTCGGCCTCCATGGCGCGGCGATTGCCAATGCACATCAGGTGATCTTCCATAGAAAGTAGCAGCAACTCCTGATTTTTTTCTGCTAAATCCCGTGTTTTTTCAGCAACGGAGGTTTCGACTTGTTCGGCCTGTAACTCGACTATGTGAACGTAGGCGTTAGTTAGGTCTGTGTGTGTGATAAGTCCAACCAGTTCGTTACTGGCGTTGATGACAGGTAGGTGTCTGACTTTTTCAGCGCGGCTAACCACAATGGCATCGTAGAAGGAGTCATTTTCCTTTAACGAGGTAATGGGGCTGGTCATAATTTCAGCAACAGCAATGTTTTTCAGATTCTGATGTGCCTGAGGGTTGTGCAATACCTTGACCAGGTCTCGTTCCGTAATGATGCCGATTGGGATGTTGTTTTCCGTCACCAGGATACAGGAAACACGCCGTGAGACCATGAGGTCGATGGCGGTGGTAAGCTTATCACTTGGTGACAGTTGCGTGAGCTGACGGGTCATCAGTGAGTTGACAGTAATCTCTTGCAACATAAATGCTCAGGCTATATTGGTGTTAGAGAGCTGTATTCAGTTACAGCCCAGTGTTAAGGCTGACTCATATCCCTGAGTATTAATTTTTATACTTATAGCTGAATAATTTTAGACTGTCGCGTATTTAAGCGTATACGGATAAAAAAAGGGTTATTCAAATTGCTCGCGCCAGTAAATAATGCGGTCGTTGCCGCGGTATTGTCCAAAAAAGGCTTGGGCAGAGGGTGTGTCGTCGCTGGTATTACCATCAAAGTCATATTTTAACCAGTCGGGAACATTGAGAGTGATGTTGAGCGGGCCACTGGCATTAGGGGCGCCCAGTGTTAAGGATGCGGCACCCATTACCAGTGGTTGGTAGGTGAGGGAGGACAGGCTGGCTGGTGTTAACGAGTCGCTACCATCAGCGTCGCTGATGGTGAAATCGCCAATAACAAACTGACTGCCCGGACACGCATTGTCGTCAGTGTTGGTGATAAAGGTTGATCCGTTCCAGTATTCGGCCCGTAGCGGCATTTTAAGATCTAAAACTTCAGGGCCAAAGGCGTTATCAATGACGATACGGCCGAAACGTTGCGTGCTGGTGCCAATCAGCACATGATCATTAGTGCTGTCGTTGTCTGTATCCAGGTTTCTATCGCTGAGCTGCACGGTAACGCCATCAGCATCGGTGGATAAAACGCCAATTTTTGCTGCGAAGGGGCCGTCGACAATTGAGTTCCCAGGCGTACCTGTGTCTAGCCGGGCCAGGTTCAGAGTTGATGTTATCGTTCCTGTGCCATTGTTATGCCAGTTATAGGTTGTGCTTTCAGATAAGCGCCCACTAAGCAGGGTTGGGATGCTGCTATCAATGGCGCGAAGGGTGATTGTATTCAACGGAGCAGTCAGTGGTGGGCTCAGTGAGGGGGCTAGACGGATAAAACTGTTACGATAATTAGCCGTGGTATTCCCCGCAATGTTTTTAGCCGTTAACGTATAACTGGCCGTGAAATCCTGCCCCAGATAACTAAAGCTGCCAGTGTTACAGGCTTCGGTGATGGCGCCCGCGCTGACCTCAAAGCGATCAGGGTAAAAGCGGCCGATATTGGCACTGTTGGAAGCCGCAATGGTTTCGCCAAGATAGCTTGGTGGGGTGGCGGTGATAGTGAAAACGCCTACTTCGGAAATGGTTTCACTGGTTTCGTTGTGAGCTCCGTTATCGGCAGAGGTCATATTAAAGCTGGTCACGCCCAGAGTGGCATTGGTGCCGGGTGAGGGCGCGACTAAGTTTGAGGTTAGAGTAATATTGTTAAGCTGGAAATTTGGTGTCGTGCTGTTACCTAAGCAAAAATCGCTATGAGTTTCACCGCTGGTTTGCCAGCCAACCCCTGTGATTCGAAGATTGAAGGCATCCCCTGCTTTCCTGAACAGGCTGCAGGTTTCATTGCTGGCACCGCAATCAGAGTCGGTGTCGGTAGTCTCAACACACAGCCCGGCGGGTTTTACCACAAAGTTATTACTGCTGCCGGTCAGGAAATTGCCGGAAGGATTGCCGTTGCCAAGAGGGATGTTATAGCGGGCATGTAGGCGGACTTGCCCGGCATCCGGGTAGTTGAGTTTAAAAGTGGCGATGCTGTCGATGGCATTACCGAAGTTTAGTGATATCGGCACGTAATTGCTGGCAGAGCCGCTGTTGTTGGCACCGATATTGGTGCCGTTAATGGCAACGCGATTGGCCGAGCAGGTGGTTGGGCTAAGGCACTCGTAGGCCAGCTCGATATTATTGTTATTCACTAACGCCGCCTCGCAAGCGCCGGTGGTTAAGCTGGTGCGAATAGCTTGTAATTCGAGCGTCTGGTTACCGGGGGCGGTATCGGAGTCCTTGCCGGAAATTTGTGTGCCGATTGTGCTGGCTGTGTTGTTGGCGAGAAATCGGAAACCTGCTTCATTGAAAATCAGATTTTGATCTTCGGAAGCCAGTGCGCTGCCGCCGGTTTCGGAAATGCTGCCGTCGCTGGCATTGATATTGAGTGTCTCAATAGCGGTGTTTTTCAAACCCAGTTGTACGCTGCCGTTGTCAGCCGCGACAAAGCTATAGCTGGCTGCACCGTCATTGGTGGTGCCATTATTGAGCGTGCCGTTGCCACTGATAATGGACCAGTCACCATGGTTGGTGGAGGTGGTTAGATTAACCGTATTGAGATAGCTGGTATCGACGGAGTGATCCGCTTGATGAGCCGTCAGTGTAACTGTTTCAGCTGCGCAGGTGACGGCATTATGGCTATGGCTGAGGCTTAGGTGATCTACAACAGGCGTAATAGCGGTTGACCAAGTGGCTGTAAAGCCGGCTTTGGTGCCCCCGTTATTGCTGACAAACCTGAGGAACATGGTGCCAGAGGTTGCTAGCTGGTTTGGCGGTAGAATGTTATGGCTCAGCATTGCTAATAGTGGGGCAGAGGCATCAATCCCATCGTAGACATAAAGCATGTCGGGGTTTTGTGTAATAAATTGTGAAAAGCTGAGGGTAATTGTGCCGCTGCCAGAAGGTTGGATCAAAAATGAGCAGTTTTCGTTGTTTCCATAATTACTTCCGGCACCACCGGAATCATAGAGCGTGCCCGTTGTAGCGGTTGATGAAGTGTTAGTGCATATATCATCTGCATGGCTTACGGTTGATATTGTGCTGAGCACAATAAATGAAATAATTGCCAGCAGACGGGACAAATTTAACATGGGGTGCTCATTGAGTGGATTTGCTTTTTTTCGCTAGCCTTATAACGTTCTGGAGGTGTGCGACTCGGATATTTTTATGCTGTGTTATTTGAATGGATATTATCACCGAATACTGACCACAGTATTAGCTGGTGTTGTAACTGTTAATCATAGCCTATCTGCTCAGATAGGTTTGGTTTTTGATGGAGTGAATAGGAGTTGTGTTGTATCGGCTTTGTCAGCAGCAGTGAGCAGGCTGCCAGGATAGCAACCGGATAATACAGGTTGCAGGCCAGGTCCAGCTGACTGTATTTGATAATCATGATTAATGCTTCTAGCACCAGCGCAATACAGTCGGTGCCGACAAAACGGGCGATGCTGCGACGGATGTTCTGGAAGATATTTTGCCTTCCTCGTTGGCGGTGTATTCCTTGCATCACGCCGATGCCCAGCTCGTACATCGCCAGTGCAATCACCAGTGTGTTGATGGATTTGATAATGAGGGTGACCAAGTCCCAATCGGGTTTGTCCAGGCCGCCAATAAATTGCTGTACTGACAGGCCAGTAAAAACAACGGCAATGAGGTGAAAGATGACCGAGAAAAGCAGAGCGACACTGGTTTTGTAGGGCGTGATCATAAAAATCCTGAGGCGGGAAAAGACACTCAATATCGGCTCGTCCCGGCTCAGAGGGTTCCCGGCCAGTGAATAAACAAAGATGTCGGCAAACTCTCACGGCATAAGATTCAATCTGAACGCCCAATCGGGTAGAATGCCTGCCTTTAAGGTAAACGCTCATTAATTGATAGAGAACCTCGTTCAGTCATGATGGAAACCAACGCAATTGCTCAGTCCCTCAAGGATCTTCAGGCGCGCACTGACGTGCTTAGGGGGTATCTTTGACTACGCTGAGAAACAGGATCGTTTGGAGGAAGTCGAACGCGAGTTAGAAGATCCTGCGGTTTGGGATAATCCCGAGCGTGCGCAGGCGTTAGGCAGAGAGCGTTCTCAGCTGGAAGATATCGTTGCCACTATCGATAATCTGAATAGCGGTATCAGTGACGGTCATGAATTACTGGTCATGGCCATCGAAGAAAACGACGAAGATACCGTTTCTGAAGTTACCGCCGAAATCGAACAGCTAGATGCGCTGCTGGCAAAATTGGAATTCCGTCGGATGTTTTCCGGCGAGATGGACGCTAACAGTGCCTTTCTCGATATTCAGGCCGGTTCCGGAGGCACGGAAGCGCAGGATTGGGCGGAGATGATTCTGCGCATGTATCTGCGCTGGGGTGAGCAAAAGGGCTTTAAGGTTGAGCTGATGGAAGTGTCTGCCGGTGAAGTGGCGGGTATCAAAGGCGCGACCATTAAATTTGAAGGTGAATATGCCTTTGGTTGGTTGCGCACGGAAACCGGTGTGCACCGTTTGGTACGTAAATCGCCCTTTGATTCGGGTAGTCGCCGTCATACCTCTTTTGCAGCAGTATTTGTATCGCCAGAAATTGACGACAACGTCGAGATTGATATCAATCCGTCGGATCTGCGTATTGATACCTACCGCGCCAGTGGCGCCGGTGGTCAGCACGTTAACAAAACCGATTCGGCGGTGCGTATTACCCACGAGCCGACCAATACCGTGGTTCAGTGCCAGAATCAGCGCTCCCAGCATCAGAATAAAGATTCTGCCATGAAGCAGTTGCGCGCCAAGCTCTACGAGCTGGAAATGCAAAAGCGCAGTGACGAGGCGCAGTCGCTGGAAGACAGCAAGTCCGATATTGGTTGGGGTAGTCAGATTCGCTCCTACGTGCTGGATTCGTCCCGTATCAAGGATTTGCGCACCAATATCGAAACATCCAATACCCAGGCGGTGCTTGATGGCGGTCTGGATATATTTATTGAGGCTTCGCTGAAAGCGGGCCTGTAGTGCTAGCGAAAGATTACTGACGACAGTACGCAAAACCAGAATTTAAATTTAACTTATTGACGTAAAAAACTCATGAGCAACGAAGAACAGAAGCCACAAGACGAAAATAAATTGATCGCCGAGCGTCGAGCCAAGCTGACCTCACTGCGTGAAGAAGCCGGTGCCAATGGTGGCAGCGCATTTCCTAACAGCTTCCGTCGTGACAGCTATGCGGGTGATTTGCAGGAAGCCTACGCAGATAGCGAAAAAGAAGCGCTGGCTGAACAGGGCGTCGTGGTGGCTGTTGCTGGGCGCCTGATTCGTAACCGTGGCGCTTTCATGGAAATTCAAGACATGAGTGGTCGTATTCAGCTGTACGTGAATAAAGCAGCGCGTCCGTTTGCAAAGAGTCTAGATCTGGGTGACATCGTTGGAGTAAAAGGCGAGTTGCATAAGTCGGGTAAAGGCGACCTGTACGTTGATATGGACGAATATGAGTTGCTTACTAAAGCACTGCGTCCACTGCCGGATAAACACCACGGTCTGGCTGATCAGGAGCTACGTTACCGTCAGCGTTATGTGGATCTGATCGTTAACGATGAGTCACGTAATACGTTTATCGCGCGCTCAAAAATTGTTGAGTCGATCCGCCATTATCTGGCTTCCAAGCGTTTTCTGGAAGTTGAAACACCGATGATGCAGGTGATTCCCGGTGGTGCGGCGGCCAAGCCGTTCACGACTTATCATAATGCACTGGATATGGAGCTGTATCTACGTATCGCGCCGGAACTGTATTTGAAGCGCCTGGTTGTCGGTGGTTTTGAACGGGTGTTTGAAATCAACCGTAATTTCCGTAATGAAGGCCTTTCGACGCGCCATAACCCTGAATTCACTATGCTGGAATTCTATCAGGCCTATGCCGATTACAATGATCTGATGAACCTGACGGAAGATATGTTACGTCATGTTGCTCAGGATGTTTTAGGCACTACGACTCTTCAGTATCAAGGTTCTGAGTATGATCTGGCGAAGCCGTTTTTGCGGATGTCAGTGGTGGACTCCATCCTGCATTACAACCCAACATTGACGGCTGAGGCAGTCAATGAATTAGCTTCTGCCCGTGGAATCGCTGAAGGTCTGGATATCCCGCTGAAAGACAGTTGGGGTCTGGGTAAAGTACAGATCGAAATCTTTGAGAAAACCGTTGAGCATCGTTTGGATCAACCGACTTTCATTACTGAATACCCGGCTGAAGTGTCACCGCTGGCACGCCGTAGCGATACTGATCACCATGTGACTGATCGTTTTGAATTCTTTGTCGGTGGCCGTGAGATTGCCAATGGTTTCTCCGAGCTTAATGATGCCGAAGATCAGGCCGAGCGTTTCCGCGCACAAGTATCGGAGAAGGATGCCGGTGACGACGAAGCGATGCATTATGATGAAGACTACATCACGGCGCTGGAATACGGTTTGCCGCCCACTGCGGGTGAAGGTATTGGTATTGATCGTCTGGTGATGCTGTTTACCGATTCTCCTTCGATCCGTGATGTGCTGTTGTTCCCGCACATGCGTCCTAGCAGCTAGAAATAGCAGTTAACGTCAGATGAAGCAGGCTGAGCTGGGCTTAGGGTGTGAGGTTGAGTCTGACGAGGTTTGTCTTGATAAGGATGCGGCAGAAGAAATGATCGCTAGTGCGATGAAGTCTCTCCCTTCTTCATGGCAGCCGTACCTTGGCGAAGAGTCAGAAAAAGACTATATGCACGAGCTGCGCGCGTTTTTAGTCAGTGAAAAGCAGGCGGGTAAAACACTTTATCCGCCGATGCCGCAGTTATTCAATGCCTTTGAGCTGACACCCTTTGATCAGGTCAAAGTGGTGATCCTGGGGCAAGACCCGTACCACGGGCCGGGTCAGGCGCACGGCCTGTGTTTTTCCGTTCAAGCCGGTGTGCGTCCGCCACCGTCGCTTAAAAATATCTTCAAAGAAATTAGCGCCGAACTCGGTATCGAGTTTGCTGACAATGGCTGTTTGACACCCTGGGCCGAGCAGGGGGTGCTGTTGCTTAACTCAGTACTGACAGTTGAACAGAATAATGCCGGTTCACATCAGGGCAGGGGTTGGGAGTCTTTTACCGATCGCGTGATTGAGGTTTTGAACGCGCGGCATGAGGGCTTGGTATTCTTGCTGTGGGGTAAATATGCGCAGAATAAGGCTGCGGTCATTGATCGCGCTCGCCATCGGGTATTGATGTCTCCGCATCCGTCGCCCTTTTCGGCGCACCGCGGTTTTCTGGGTAATGGTCACTTCGTTAAAACCAATGATTATCTGCAGGCGCAGGGTAAAGCCCCGATTGATTGGCGACTGAATTAGTAACGGTTGCTCTAATGCAGTTGTGGGTAGGCTTCAATGCCAATAATACCGTCAATCAGGTTTGTGTTGCTGAAGGGGTCGATAGGCTTGGCCGTATAGGGGCAGACATGGGGCTTGTAGAGCGCACACCACTTTTCGATGCGTGTAATGTCATCCTCTACCAGCGCGTAGCGCAGATCTTCGGCCAGTTCCACCGGCCATAATCCAAACTCAGGATGATTGCGGCCATTGCAGCTCACGTAGGCCATATCGGCATCGTTGGCCTTAACGGCCGCCAGTAACTCCTTGACCATGGTTTCCGGAATCAGTGGGGAGCTGGTGGCAAAGGAGGCGATCCATTCGCACTCGGGCATATGTTCATGGGCCCACTCCATGGCAGTGAGGATGCCAGACAGTACGCCGGGGTGATCATTAATGGCGTCGGGCACGATAGGGCAATCAATATCATGAAAGCGGGTAGGGTCGCCGTTGGCGTTGAGGATCAGGTTGCTAACCTGGGGGCTGGCATGCTCAATAATATGGTTGAGTACGGGTTTGCCCATGAGTTTTTTTAAGCAACGCTCGGTATGAGCGACTCGGCAGATGGAGGTGTTTGCTAACAGTACCCCAAGAACCTGTGGCTGAGATTGCACTTTCATTGTCTGACCTCTTATGACGCTTTGAAAATATTAGTGTCGAGATGAGTGCTAGACCATGCGGCGATTCCCTGCCTTCAAAATCCTGTTTGGATGTCGTTCTAAAATTATGGTTTATATTTTCCGTTTTATGCAAGCATTAATGATGAGCTATTTGCAGGATTAATTGAATTATAAGTCTGG
>Ga0209395_1007835_pt1 | contig 11088 bp, 9 predicted proteins | sample GOMGulsemesocosm_3_FD_184635 | JGI IMG/M metagenome (GOLD analysis project Ga0209395, IMG submission 184635) | Methane-oxidizing microbial communities from mesocosms in the Gulf of Mexico - GOM9D Gulf of Mexico (SPAdes) (version 2) | ecosystem: Environmental > Aquatic > Marine > Cold seeps... | reverse complement strand
AAGGTGTTGAGATGACTTTTGAAATTAGCGATTCAGATGAAAAATTTGATATCTACACTACACGTCCTGATACGTTAATGGGTGTCACATATGTCGCGCTTGCTGCTCAGCATCCGTTAGCATTAGCGGCCTCAAAAAACAATCCCGATTTAGCTGCATTTATCGAAGAATGTAAAGGTAGTAAAACCACTGAAGCCGATATGGCCGCAATGGAGAAGAAAGGTGTTGATACCGGTCTTAAAGCTATTCACCCGCTTAGTGGTAAATTAGTGCCTGTATGGGCTGCAAATTTTGTATTAATGGACTATGGCTCAGGCGCTGTAATGTCGGTACCGGGTCATGATCAACGTGATTACGAGTTTGCGACTAAATATGGTTTAGCGATAGAGCAAGTTATTGCTGGTCAAGAAGGCGATGATATTAATACTGCTGCTATTATAGAGAAATCTACCTTAATCAATTCAGGTGAATTTGATGGTTTAGATTTTGAGCAAGCATTTAAAGCGATTAGCGAAAAACTAACCAGTGAAAACAAAGGCAAGATAAAAACTAATTATCGTTTGCGTGACTGGGGCGTTTCTCGTCAACGTTACTGGGGTACACCAATCCCAATGATGAACCTTGCTAATGGTGAATCAGTGCCGGTTCCGGAAAGTGAATTACCGGTAGTGCTACCTGAAGATGTCGTCATGAACGGCACTACATCTCCGATTAAAGCCGACCCTGAGTGGGCAAAAACGACTTATAACGGTGAAGAAGCGTTACGTGAAACAGATACATTTGATACCTTTATGGAATCTTCATGGTATTACGCACGTTACTGTTCACCAAATGACGATACCCAAATGCTTGATCCTGCCAAAGCGAACTACTGGTTACCGGTAGATCAATATATTGGTGGTATTGAACATGCAATTTTGCATTTACTTTACTCACGTTTTTTCCATAAATTATTACGTGATGTTGGTTTAGTAGAATGTGATGAACCATTTAAAAAGCTTTTATGTCAAGGCATGGTATTAGCTGATACTTATTACCGTGAAGCAGACAATGGCGCGCAAGAATGGATTGCACCAAGTGACGTGACTTCAGAGCGTGACGAAAAAGGTAATGTAATTTCTTCAATCAGTAAAATTGATGGTCTACCAGTGCTTTCTGCGGGTATGAGCAAAATGTCTAAGTCTAAAAACAACGGCATTGACCCACAAGAAGTTATAGAGAAATACGGCGCAGATACGGTACGTTTATTTATTATGTTCACTTCGCCGCCAGAGCAAACATTAGAATGGTCTGATGCGGGTGTTGAAGGTGCGCACCGCTTTGTTAAACGTGTTTATAAACTAGCTAATGATTTTGTTGAAACAACGAAAGGGTCAGACGTTGCTAACCTTGCTGATTTAACGTTAAATGCTGGCCATAAAAAATTACGCCGTGAGTTGCACAAAACCATTGCTAAGGTTACTGACGATATAGGTCGTCGTAATACCTTCAACACAGCGATCGCTGCCGTAATGGAGTTAATGAATCACTTAGGCAAAGCTAAATTAGATAGCTATGAAGATAAAGCGATAATGCAAGAAGCTGTTCGCGCTGTGGTATTAATGTTAACGCCAATTACCCCGCACCTTTGTCATCATTTATGGCAACTAGTGGGTGGTAGTGATGTAAATGTTGAAGATGCACCTTGGCCAGTTGTAGATGACAGCGCTATGATAGAAGATGAAAAGTTAATCATTGTACAAGTAAATGGTAAGTTACGTGCAAAAATAACTGTTGCGGCTGATGCAAGCAAAGAAGATGTTGAAGCTTTGGGTTTAAATAATGAAAGTGTATTGAAATTTACCGACGGTAATACCATACGAAAAGTTATTTATATTCCAGGTAAGTTACTTAATATTGTTGCGAACTAAACCATTTTGTCATTAATAACGAAAAGCCGAGCATGGCTAAAATCCTTACTCGTCGCGCTGTTAACCACAAGCTTATTAACTGCTTGTGGTTTTCAATTACGCGGTGATTATTTGCTCGATGATGACATGCAAACACTTTATCTTAGTTCAACCGATGTTCATGGTGAATTAACGCGATTAGTAAAACTCAACTTAACGCGCAACCAAGTTAAGGTGTTAAAGCACTCAAAAGCTGATATTCCTGAGTTACGTATTATTGCAGATAAATTAGACAGACGAACCTTATCGTTATTTTCTAATGGTCAAGTAGCAGAATATGAACTGATTTATTCAGTACATTATCAAGTACGTTTTACTGGTGAAGATGCAAGAGAGTTTCGTTTTGAGCTTTACCGCGATTATCAAGACGATCCTAATCTCGCCTTAGCAAAAAGCCGAGAGTTATCTTTATTATTAAGTGAAATGAGAACTTCCGCTGCAGATAAGATATTACGAGATTTAGCAAGAATACAGCGCTAGTTAATATTAGCACTTACGGTAATCTCACATTTTATAGCAAAAAAAGGCCTTCATGAAAATTTACCACAACCAACTAGACAGTACACTACGACAAGGTTTCAAACCTGTTTGGTTGGTTTTTGGTGATGAGCCTTGGCAAAAAAACAACAGCTTAGCCGCCATTAAAAGTCATGCAACAAAACAAGGTTTTAGCGAGATCATTCGTTTTAGTAGTGATACTGGTTTTGATTGGCAGCAATTACTTGATGAATATCAATCGTTAAGCCTTTTTGCTAGCCAACGTATCATTGAGGTTGAGTTGACCACAGTAAAAGTTGGCGATGCAGGAAATAAAGCCTTGCTTGCCTTGGCTGAGCGATTAACTCAAGACGTTAATAGTGGCCATGTTCCTCAAGATGTTATTTTTATATTGCATGGCGCAAAACTTGATGCTGCCAGCGCAAATAGAAAGTGGTTTAAAGCCCTGACCCAGTTAGGCTGTTATTTACCCTTGTATGATATTGAACTCAAAGCGATGCCTCAGTGGTTGAACAATCAAGCAAGACAGTTACAGCTTAATATATCACCTGAATTAAACGCTTTACTCATTGAATTATTTGAAGGTAACTTACTTGCTCTTGCCCAAGAGCTAGAAAAATTAGTACTGCTCTTTGGCTCACAAAGTATTAGTACAGAACAAGCTGAAAAAATAATTCTTAAACAGGCAAAGTTTAACCCTTTTCAGGTAATCGATGTTTTATTACGCGGCGATTGCGCTAAATGCATAACCATGCTTGATCAACTCCAGCAAGAAGGCATGGCACCCGCTCAATTGCTCTGGGTGTTTCATAAAGAAATAAGTCAGCTCTATGCTATGTTAAATCAGATAGCTCAAGGTGAGAGTATTGCTAATGTTTATAAACAATATCGTATTTGGGATAAACGTAAACCTTTGTACCAACATGCCTTAACTCATATCAAACTAGAGAATGTAAAACGTGCCATGGTGCGTATTGCCGATATTGACTTATTAAGCAAAACCAGTAGCGAGTTCAATATTTTCATTCTCTTAGCTGACTTGTGCGTTACCTTGTATCACGGTGAAAAAACAGCCGCCTTTAGTCTTAACTATGGCTAGGTTGATAATGCAAAAACCCCATATGGCGAATAAAAATAAAGAAGTCAGTTCACCATATCATTGCCTGAGTAGAGGCATTGGTATTTTAGGTGGTACCTTTGACCCCATCCATTTAGGACACACACAATCGGCTCAAGCTGTTGCTGATGAACTAGGTTTACAGAAAATACTTATAATACCTGCACATATTCCCCCCCATAAAATGTCAGCTGACTTAGTACCTCATGCAAGTGCAAAGCAGCGCGCCGCTATGGTCGAAATTGCTTGTCAAAGCAGTACTATCTTTTCCTGTGACCAACGAGAATTACAACGTTCAGGTCACTCTTATACGGTTGATACCCTCAAAGAACTAAAGTTGCAATATCCTAACCAAGCATTGTATTTTATTATTGGTATGGACTCACTGATGACATTTAGTCGTTGGCATCAATATCAAGAAATTTTGTCACTGTGTCATTTAGTGGTAAATACACGGCCCAATCATCCCTTTGAACAACTCAATGATGAAACCAAAAAATTACTCAGTCACCATCAAACAACTGATGTGACTCAATTAGTTCAACATGAGGCTGGAAGAATTTTTTTTGCCAAGCAAAGTTTTTTTGATATTTCATCTACACAAATTCGTCAACAATTGATGACAAAACAAAGTTGTAATGACCAATTGCTCCCTGCTATTTCAGAATTTATTAACAAAAATAATCTTTACCGTTAACCCTGCGCGCAAAAAGTGTTAATATCGCACTATTATTTATTATCGCTCGCTAAAGAGCGCATAAAAGTTACGATTAACGATAGGAATAACACCTTGCAAACTGAACAACTTAAAGCATTTGTCATAGAAAAACTTGAAGACATGAAAGGCAGAGATATCATTGCCCTTAATATTAGCGACAAAGCGAGCTTTGCTGATTACATGATTATTTGTTCAGGTAATTCAAACCGCCATGTAAAATCTATTGCTCAATCTGTTGCTATGGAGTGTCGCGCTCAAGGCGTTGAACCACGTGGCATGGAAGGTAACGATGTTGGTGAGTGGGCATTAGTCGACTTAGTCGATATCATTGTCCATGTGATGACTGACGAACAACGTGACAAGTATAACCTTGAGCAGCTTTGGGCTGAATAAATTACTTGTTAACCTTGCCTAGTAAAAATACGAGAGCTACTCTGATTTAATTCGCTATAGCGGACAATAATTAAATCAATCACCTTGCTCTCGTCCTTTTTTCAAGGTAATTTCAACCTAGTCAACTTCACCCTGGTCAATTTTAACTATAATCCTAGCTAAGACATTTTAGCTAAGTAAATAGCGCAAAAGCCTTCCTATGATAATAAACTTAATAATCAAGACTAATTTATGAAACTTACCTTATATGCCGTAGGTAGTAAAATGCCTGCATGGGTTAGCCAAGGATTTTCTGAGTATAGCCGCCGTTTTCCACGTGATTTAAGTTTTAACCTTGTCGAAATACCAGCAGGGAAACGTGGTAAAAATGCAGATATCAGTCGCATACTCGCTAAAGAAGGTGAGTTATTACTTGCTGCTATTCCAAAAGGAAGTCGTATAGTCACACTTGAAGTAGAGGGACAGCCTTGGACAACACCAAAACTTGCCAAACAACTAGAAAGCTGGCAACTTGATGGTAGAGATGTTGCTTTACTCGTTGGCGGACCAGAAGGTTTATCACCCGCTTGTATTAAAGCATCTGAACAAAAATGGTCACTTTCAGCGTTAACACTACCTCATCCTATGGTACGAATTCTCATAGCAGAAAGTCTATATCGTGCTTGGAGTGTAAACACTAACCATCCTTATCATAGAGAATAACTATTTAAATGACTATTTCAGCCATACTTTTAGTAAATAACTTTAGTTTAAATAGCCTGCGCTAATGCCACCACGTCGCGTTGTCATTCGAAATCAATCCGCTGAAGCAAACCTATTTGCTCGACGCACCTTCATAGCTTTTGCCGGCGTTGTTTTAGTTTTATTAATACTTTTTGGCAATGTATATAACTTACAAGTGGAATCTTTCGAAAAGTATCAAACCAGGTCTAATTCTAATCGGATCAAGTTACTTCCCGTCGCGCCAAATCGTGGTTTAATCTATGATAGAAACGGTGTATTGCTTGCAGATAATAAACCTGTTTATAGCTTAGAAGTCATTGCCGAAGATGTGGAGGATATAAAATCCAGCATTGTTGAAGTAAGCCAGCTCCTCGATATAACCCCGGATAGGCAAAGTAAATTTTTTAAGTCCATGAAACGAAAACGTCGTTTCAAACCCGTAGAACTTCACTCTCGCTTAAGTGATCAACAGGTGGCTTTATTTTCAGTTAATCAGCACAAGTTCCCTGGCATTTTTGTTAGTGCTCGTTTAAAGCGTTATTATCCTTTTTCAGATCTAACGACTCACAGTCTTGGTTATGTCGCACGTATTAATAGAAAAGATGCCAATAAATTATCACAAGAAGATAAATCTGAAAACTATGCCGCAACTTATGCTATCGGTAAGCGAGGAATAGAAAAGTATTATGAAAACATGCTGCATGGCACCATTGGTCATCAAGAAGTAGAAATTAACAATCAAGGCCGAGTGATCCGTACCCTGAGTTATACTCCTCCGGTGCCGGGCAAAGATTTAACACTCACCTTAGATATTGAACTTCAAATGATTGCTAAGCGTGCGTTATCAGGTAAGCGCGGCGCCATTGTGGCAATGGACCCTCGTACTGGTGGTATTCTAGCTATGTATTCAAATCCAAGTTATGACGGTAATTTATTCGTGCATGGCATTAGCACTAAAAATTATAAAAAGTTACTTGATTCGAAAGACTTGCCTCTTATTAATCGCAGTGTACAAAGTGGTTATCCGCCTGCCTCTACCGTTAAGCCTTTCTTAGCTTTAACAGGGTTAGAAGAAAATATAGTGACTCCAAGTACCACCATAAACGATCGAGGTTGGTACCAACTAAAAGGTTTGCCAAATAAATATCGTGATTGGAAACCTTGGGGTCATGGCAAAGTTGATTTAGTCAGAGCAATTGAGCAATCTTGTAATATCTACTTTTATGATCTCGCTTTTAAGTTAGGTATTACTAAAATCAGTACTATGATGGAGCGTTTTGGTTTTGGTGATTATACCGGTATTGATATTCACGAAGAAAATAAGGCAATTATGCCCAGTGTAGCTTGGAAACGAGAAAGGTATAATAAGTCATGGTATACAGGTGAAACCTTATCTGTTGGTATCGGGCAAAGTTTTTGGACTGTTACCCCACTGCAATTAACTCAAGCGTTAACAACATTAGTTAATCATGGTGAGCGCAAAGTTCCACATTTATTAAAAGCTAATAGTGAATTAATCACTGAAAGTAGTGGTAAAACTTATCATCAGAACACACCGATAATTTATGAACCACGTGCACCGTTAAAGCTCAAAGATGATAGCCATTGGAATGTAGTGTTAGAGGCTATGCATAGTACGGTACAAAAATTTGGCGCTACCGCACATACTCCTTTTAAAGGTACGACCTATGATGCTTCAGGTAAAACAGGATCAGCACAAGTAGCACGCCTTAAACAAGGTGAAGAATACGATGCTGAAACAACATCCGAAAACCAACGTGATAACGCTATGTTTATCGCTTTTGCTCCTTTTGATAAACCTGAAATTGTTGTTGCTGTTGCCATTGAGAATGTCGCTAAAGGCGGCGGAGCAACCAACGCTGCGCCGGTAGCCAGACAAATAATGGATCAGTATTTCGGTGATAGAGTGATAACCAGTCAAGCGCATAAAGTTAAAATTAGCGCTAAAACCAACCAAAAAGTGAGCTCCCTTATAGCAACCACTCCACAAGAGGCTGACTAATGCGAAGTTCAGGACAAGAAGAACAAAAAAACAACACACTTTGGCAAAGGCTTCATATCGATGTGCCACTATTATTAGGTATTTTAGTCTTACTTTTTTTAGGATTATTTATTGTTTACAGCGCGGGTGGTCAAGAAACGGCCGTAGTTTATCGTAAAGCAAGAAGCATCGGTGTTGCCTTATTTGGTATGTTTCTCGTGGCTCAGATCCCACCATTAGTTTATCGTAAGTGGGCCGTCCCCGTTTTCGTATTGGGTTTGTTGATGTTGATCGGCGTCTTACTGTTTGGTCATGTAGGGAAAGGCGCGCAACGCTGGCTTGATTTAGGTTTTATAAAATTCCAGCCTTCTGAAATTATGAAACTTATTGTGCCTATTATGATTGCTTGGTTTGTTAGCCAGGATAACCTACCAGTGAAGATATCAACCGTAATACTCGCCTTTATTCTGGTATTATTACCCACCTTGCTTATCGCTAAACAACCAGACTTAGGTACTTCGTTACTTATTGCAAGCTCTGGCATTTTTGTTATTTTTCTTGCTGGAGCTAGTTGGAAGTTAATTGGTGTTTGTGTTGGTTTAGCCTCTGCTTTTGTCCCTATTTTGTGGATGTTTTTGATGAAACCTTATCAAAAGCAACGGGTATTAACTTTTTTAAATCCAGAGCAAGACCCTCTTGGCTCGGGCTACCATATTATTCAATCTAAAATAGCCATTGGCTCAGGTGGCATTGAAGGTAAAGGTTGGTTGCAAGGTACACAATCACAACTAGAGTTTTTACCCGAGCGTCATACTGACTTTATTTTCTCCGTCTTTAGCGAAGAGTTTGGTTTAATTGGTGTTGCGGCATTACTCTCGGTCTATTTATTTGTGGTCATGCGCGGTTTGTGGATTGCCGTCAATGCCCAACATGCCTTTACTAAATTACTCGCGGGTAGCCTTACTCTGACATTTTTTGTTTATGTTTTTGTCAATATTGGCATGGTATCAGGCCTTTTACCTGTTGTTGGTGTTCCCTTGCCTCTCGTCAGTTATGGCGGTACTTCAATGGTGACATTAATGTTAGGTTTTGGCATATTAATGGCTATCAGTACCCATCGACGTTTTCATGTATAACATTTCCCGAAAAACTTGACCCCATTTAAATAGCGATGAATTTTATGACTCAACGATTTACCCTACTATGTTATGTATTAACCTTCTCACTCTTGAGCGCTTGTAGCTCTGGGCGCTATCAACAAAAACATGACAGCACACCTACCCGCTTACCAAGCCAAGCAGAACTAAAAGATGCAATTGCCCGTGCAGAGCCTTATAGCCGTGGCGGTAATAAAGACTATAAAGTCTTTGGTAAACCCTATGAGGTTTTATCATCAGCTCAAGGCTTTGAGCAAACCGGAATGGCTTCTTGGTACGGTAAGAAATTTCACGGTCACCTCACTTCTAATGGTGAGATTTATGATATGTATACTATGAGTGCTGCCCATAAAAACCTACCATTACCTACTTATTTAAAAGTCACCAATACCGCCAATAATAAATCAGTTATTGTTCGTGTTAATGACCGCGGCCCTTTTCATCAATCGCGTATTATTGATCTATCTTATAGTGCGGCTTATAAACTCGATATGTTAAAAACGGGTACTGCACACGTTAAAATTACTGCAATTACCGACTTTGATAAAAAAGCAGCTAACGCTTCTTCGTCTGTAACTATACCTGTTTCACCTGCAGTTAAAGCACTACTTCCTACAGAAGTTAACACTGACATTTCAGCGCAAGTTCCTGCTCTAAATGCTAGCGGCATGGGTATCACGACCCCCTTTATCCAAGTCTTTGCAACCAGTAAAAAAGATCTGGCTATTAGCACAGCAAATAAACTTCAAAATCAATACAAACAAAAAACCAGTTATCCTGAACAGAAAGGCCTTTATCGAATTCAAATAGGTCCAATCAGCGACCTTGCCACATTGAATGCTTTATTATTGGCATTAAAAGAAAATGGCTATCCTAATGCTTATCCGCGTAGCGCACCCCAGTAATAATCTATAACAAAGCTCCATTAACATCGAATTTTATAAACGTTGTTACATTTTTAACGCTTTATCTGCGGTTTTAATGACAATATCTGTTTTTTTCCCATAGCCAAGTTTTTTAGAAGTGGTATACTTTCGAGCAGTTGATTTTCCTTACTTTTCCTCACACGACTATATTATGACTAAAATAACAAAATATTCTGGCCAATATGCCGCCAAAAAATTATTTACTCTTTTCAGTGGCGCACTATTTAGTGCTGCAATTGTTATTATCCCAACCGCAAATGCTATTACCATTATCCCTGATGCGCCACAAATTAATGCCAAAGGTTTTATCTTAATTGATTACACCACAGGTAGAATAATTGCTGAAGAAAATGCCGATACTCAACTAGCGCCAGCAAGTTTAACCAAGATAATGACTAGTTATATCATTGGTAAAGAACTTGAAAACGGTAATATTAAAAACACTGATAAAGTTATGATCAGTGAAAAGGCTTGGGCTAAGAAATTTCCTGACTCTTCTAAAATGTTTATTGAGGTAGGCACTGAAGTACCTGTTAGTTTGTTAAACCAAGGCATTATCGTTGCCTCTGGTAATGATGCCTGTGTTGCGATGGCCGAACATATTGCCGGTAGTGAAAGCGCTTTTGCTGATTTAATGAACGCACATGCCGAACAATTAGGTATGTCGAGTAGCTTTTTCGAAAACAGTCATGGTTTAGATAGTACCTCTCATATGACAACACCAAGAGATATGGCAACGCTTGCTATTGCCCTAATCCGCGATGTACCTGAAGAATATGCAATCTATAAACAAAAATCATTTACTTATAACAATATCAAACAATATAACCGTAACGGTTTATTGTGGGATAAAAGCTTAAACGTTGATGGCATGAAAACTGGCCACACCTCCAATGCAGGCTACAGCTTAGTCACCTCAGCGACTAAAGGCGATATGCGCTTAGTTACTGTCGTTATGGGCACCGCAAGTGAACGTGCCCGTAAAGTAGAAAGTAAAAAACTATTAAATTACGGTTTCCGCTTTTTCGAAACAATTACACCATACAAAGCAGGTGAAAAGTTTATCGCTAACCGTATTTGGATGGGTGACAAAGAAAATGTCGATTTAGGCATTATTTCAGATACGCCAATCACTATTCCTCGTGGTCAACGTACCAACTTGAAAGCCAACTTTGAGCTGAATCAACAATTAACAGCCCCTTTAGCTAAAGGTACCGTTGTTGGTACTTTATTTTTACAGTTAGATGATAATGATATCGCTCAATACCCGCTAGTGACCTTAGAAGAGGTCAATGAAGGTAGTTTATTCAGTCGTTTAGTTGATTATGTTAAGTTGCAATTTGCTGACTAAAAGCAGTTAAACATTCCGCATCAAGAGCCTCTTTATTGAGGCTTTTTTGTTTTTGAGTAAGAGTTATAAACAAAATAATATCAGCCCTGAATATTTAATGATAAAATGTCTTCATTAAGTTCCAACAGCTCAAAAAAGAAGTAAATAAAGATGAAAACCAAGTTTGACGAATTATTAGAATTTCCTACGGTATTAAACTTTAAAGTGATGGGCGTTGCCTCTGACGATTTACCGGACGTGATCATAGCTGAACT
>Ga0209395_1007834_pt1 | contig 11088 bp, 9 predicted proteins | sample GOMGulsemesocosm_3_FD_184635 | JGI IMG/M metagenome (GOLD analysis project Ga0209395, IMG submission 184635) | Methane-oxidizing microbial communities from mesocosms in the Gulf of Mexico - GOM9D Gulf of Mexico (SPAdes) (version 2) | ecosystem: Environmental > Aquatic > Marine > Cold seeps... | reverse complement strand
ATTTTGTTGCGCGTTGCCGCGACTGGTAACGTGGTACAAGGCATTGGGAAACTCTAATCGCATAGGGCGTGACATAGCGACCACCTATATTTAAGGGCTTAAATATAGGTTAGTGGATATTTTGGAAAAGGCAAAAGGCAAGACCTGACCCCGCAGCCTTTGCTGTCAGGCTTAGCCATAGACCCGCTTGAACTCGATGAGGCGACCATTAAGGCAGATGTACAGCTATCGATATTTGAGACTATGATGAAGCGCCATGACCTTGGCCATAAACAGTATGATGAGATAAAAGCCCTGCTGCTTATCTACCGCGATAAAGCCGATATTTTTAACGATGAATTCAGTGAAGCCACTGAAACCATCCAGAATAAATACGGTGTAAAAATAAGTCATAGAATCGAAGACTGGCTACCGAGTATTAAGGATAACTTTCACAAAGCCTTTCAACTGCTTGCCTTTGAGAATAGCGGACCTGAAATTTACATCAGCTTTTTTGAACAAGTCTTGCGTGGCAATATAAACCCCACTCATTTTGTTCACGCCTATGAAAGTCTGTTAGAGCCAGAAAGACAGCTGTACCCAGACCTTAAAATGCAAATAGAATCTGAAACAGATTTTAAAGACTTGCCTGATGAAGCAGAAGCTGACTTGCCATTTGATACTGATCTTATTAGCGATTTTGGCGACAATACCACTATCGATTATTAGCCTGACATAAGGGGTGGGCTAGCTGGCTAAAGTTCTCTAGGGGCAGGTCTTGTTTTGTGTGTTTAAGGCAAAAGGCAAGACCTGATCCTCTCGCCTAGCACACACCAATAAGGCAGTCATATTTAAATCATTCGCAAGGTGCTACAAGGTATTGGGCTTCTTTTAATTAAGAAACTAAGCGCATAGGGCGTGACATGGCGGATCTACCTTTAGTTATAAGCAGCTATTTTTATAGTATAGATTTATTGGCTAAATTGCTAATGAGTATTAATATACTATAAACATACTGGTGGTCTTCGGCCAATTAATATAAAGGCGATTCACTTCATGATTTTTAGAAACGGATACGCCAATACTCACACAATGTTAAAACTTGTAATGATGGCCATAATTATTTGTTCTTCCTTAGTGGCCGCGGAAGATCAAGACCAGACCGGTTTTTCAACCCTGCAAGGAAAGCCCTTTTTGATGGCCGCCCCCAGGCGCAGTGAAACCCATCTTTTTAAATGGTGGGCTTTAATTTACAGCGAAGTATTTAGACGAGCAGGCGTTAAGCTTAAGATGGAATACTTCCCAATAAAAAGGGCTAGCCTTGAGGCCGACATAGGAAATGTAGATGGTGAGCCCGCCAGAATCCGCCAATATCAAAATAACCATTACAACCTGGTAAGAATTGATGAGTTTGTACACACCTTGCAAATTAATGCCTACGCTACAAAAATTAAAACGCCATTAAATGGTTGGCAAAGCCTTAAAGGAAAAAAATATTATGTGGAGTACTTGCGGGGCGTGGAGATATCCGAATATAACCTGACTAAAGTTCTTGATAAAAAATACCTAACCGACAGTTCAAGTGCATTTCACTCACTTGAAAAACTGCTAAGCAATCGAATTGATTTATACATAGACAGCCACAATGCTATTTCACCCTTGCTGAAACAAGTACCCTTCGGAGGTGTGATTTACCCCATTGGTTTGATGGAATCCGTTGATCTCTACTTCTACATACATAGAAAGCATAAACAATATATACCTAAACTAACTAAAATTATTCAAAACATGAAAGAAGAAGGGCTTATTAAGCAATACCGGGATAAGGTTTATGGGCTAACTAATAATTAAAATTAATTTTATCAGATGAAAGAAAGCCAACCCACTCCTTTTCCTGGATTAGCTTTTAGCAAAATTAATTTACGCTGTTAGAGGGGCTTGCCTATATGATTATCAGGTATTGTTTTTTGCGTTTATATGAAAGAAGCACGATGCAAGACCTGACCCTCGGCCCTACACCCGGTGATCGGAAGAAACTTAAACGGCCTCTTGACGGAGAAAACCTAATGGGTGACCCTCGTGCTGGTCTAAAGCGTGTGGGTTAATTTTTAAGTCTGATCACAAGGTGGGGAGTATCAACCTGACTCTCGAGCCCAAGGTAGGACATAATTTATTTTACGACACCATATTTTTTAAGCAGCTCTTGCCGCTTATCTTCCAGTCCATCAAGTGCTGCTTGAAAGCGATCAATGAGTTCCTGGGGGGTATCTTTATGAAATGCGTAGTACTGGTCTTGTTCACTTAACGTCCACACAATTTCATACCCATCCATATTAAGTTTTTTTGCTCTGATCTCGGAGATAACACTGTCGGAATTTTTGGCAAAGAGATCAATTCGTCCGGTACTTAATTTTTTGAGATTTGAAATTACATTGGAGGTACGATCAAGTGTTGCCAGATCAAAACCGTTATCAAGTAAGAGTACTTCGCCAACATCGTCTACTACCGTTCCAATTTTATACTGTTTGGCATCATCAAGGGAGCTCAGCTTAATATTGTGATAGGAATTGGCAAATAAAACAATATTATTGGGCTTGATAGGGCCCACCCATTTAAACTGCTCTTCTTTATCTCGCGATACGGTATAGGTGGTACCGAACAAGCACGTACCAGGTTTTCTTTTAAGTGCGTCATAACCACGGGGCCAGGGAACCATCCTAATTTTCTGTTTCGGGTAACCCATATCCTTCCAGATGAGTTCTAATAACTCCACCGCGATGCCTTTTAACTTCCCGTTTTCAGTAAAATTTCCCGGGGCATTTTCTTCGGTATAATACTGAATGTCATCCACATCCAGTGCAGATACAAAACTGACATTAACAAACATACAGAGCATAAGGAGGGCAACAGCTAGCTCTCTCATTGTTTTCTCCTTGTTATATGAAGGTTACTTCAGGTAGGTTACTCATTTTAATCTGTTGAGTATGGCCAAAAAACTGGACTACACTACCTTTTAATTCAGTGAAAACCAAAAGTAAATCCTTCTTATCCTAGTATAGATATAGCGTTTTTCAATAAATTCTCTTGCGCGGCCCCTTCGCCTGAATGAATATTAGCTTGAACAAAGGCACGAGGCTCAGGTCTGAATGGCACTGCTTTAAGCTCAAACAGATATGGTTAACAGGCTCAATGATTCAAATATATAAAGGGCAGCCAGGAAAAATTGTACAATAGATTCACCACAAAACAGGCGCGGGGGTCACCCATTAGGTTTTCTACGTCAACGAAAAAAGTCGAGGGTCAAAAAAAGTCTAGGGGCAAAAAAGTCTAGAAAAGTCTAGGGTCAGGTCTTGTTTTGTGCGCTAAGGCAAAACGCAAGACTTGACCCCGCTCTCCTTCGAATGGCACGCTTTGGTATAGGCTGTACGTTTAGTCATCTTTCACCCCGTGGTGGTATTGTCCACTAATTAGAGTGTCCGCTAAACTGGGGGAGTATCAACCTGTCCCTCGTCCCTTAGGGCACCGGGACAGCACCAAACCACAACCAGCACAACACCCATGACAGTATTAGAAACACAGTTGGGTATGAAATGAAGTTAATAGAATATGCAACGTATATCTTTAGTTTCATTATCCACCAATCACCATCTTTAATTATATAATTTTCAGGCATTTCTAGCTTTGATCTAAAGTAATCACCACGAAAATCATTCGTTGAATGTGTTTCAAATAACTTTAATATTGAATGATATTCTTCTCTGTATTCGACATATACTTTTTCATCAAACTTATTATCGAGATGAGGGTAAACCTTTTGCTTTAGTTCACCTAATTGTGATGCACAGGAGTGCATTTTTTCAGAAAGGCTTGAATAATCATTTTTATCAATTAATAAAGAATACACTAACACCGCAATTGCAGAAAACGCTTGAATCAGGCCAACAAGAGGGCTTTGTATGTTATTTCCAAGTCCATATGCTTGCATCAATGAAATTAATATAAGACCTAGAGAAATCAACACTACTATATAAGTTGACCACTTGGAGTGTTGCTTAAGTCTTCTAGAACTATGGAATCGTGTTTTTGATGTTGCATCAATTTTCTTATATAGATTATTAAAACTTGCTTCTTTTTTCACTTATTACCCCAATATTCGAATAAACTCATAACGCCTACTTAAGCGGAAAATATAGTTGGCGAAATATTCAACGGAGTGAAAACAGTCAACTGTATTTTTCCGTTTAAAGTTCTTGTTAGGCCCTTCTTAGCGTTTTGAGTAATCCCAAAACTTATAATTAAGCGTACTTTCTGCTTCATTTATTTCGGTGATTATTTTGCTAGCAGCTTCTTTGGTAAGCTTGCCTGCTTTTCTTAGTTTTATAGCGCTCTTTTTAACCTCGGCTCTTTCTTTGAATCGTTTACGGTTTAAATCAATACCTTGTATGTATGTTTTAGCAATAAACTTTAGAATGTCAGTGTACTCAAGACAAAAATCAAGATATGGCTTAACTTGGTCAGTCACGTCAGACCAGTTATTGCTTACATCCGCTATTCTATCGAAGTCGCAAGGCTTAATTATTCTATTTTGTGGTATACCCGTCCTCGTGATACCTGAATCCGAATAGATTTTTCGCGCCAATTCAGAGCAATAGGAATAATTTTTAGCTGGCTTCTTACTTGGTAAAATACGGTATGGTTGTTCAAGATAATATGAACATGATTTCATTATTTTTTCATTGCGATTTTGATTTAATAAGTCAAACCGAATAACTCGCCAACCATCTTCCACATCAGCTAGTAGATCAGGAATGACTCTTGGAGATACTCCTATTTTTGGAACGGCATCTACACAGATAAAGTCCATTTGTGCAATGATGACATGACTAGATTTAGCTTCAGGATAACTACGTTTTTGAATTTTCACTAGTGCTTTTGATGTGACTGCCGTGCCCGTCACCAATATAATGTCACCTGGCTGAAGCGTAATCTGAAAATCGTTAAGGTCATCGGTAAAATCGTTGCTCTCACCTCGAACGAGTTTTCTATATAGCGGTAAGTGATCTTTACTTATACCAGCATAGGAACCGACCATATCTAGTTGTGAGTCGGGCATGCTTTTAAATTGTTCAACAACATCAAGTCTCTCTTGTTCACTATTCATCGACCTGAAAACTTGAGCTGTAGCTGTTTGTGATGCTAATTTACGAATACTATTCACTTATATGCTTCTCATTATGAATACCAAATGGACAGTGTGACCTAACGCCTTGCACAGCAGAAATTTAAAGCAATACGTTTTTTCGAGCGAAAAAAAAGTTACGCTTCAAATTGTCCGTTGGAGCTATTTGTTAGGTGCTTATTAACGATGCTAGGCCAGGCCTTGTTTTGTGCGTTTAAGGCAAAAGGCAAGACCTGACCCTCTCCCCTCAGCTTGACCCCGCAGCTCGGTGTGTACTGGTCGTAGGTTAACTATGTAGCTTTCTCAATATTTTCCCATCATTTTTTTCAAATACCTTTAAAGTATATTTTTCTTCAACCAATGAATCACGCAAGACACTTACTTCTTCAGAAGTGGCGAGGATTATCTGGCCCTTTTCACCGCAAGCTTTAGATACACTTTTAAGAAGAGATGAAAAGCTAACTTTATTAGCCTCCTGCTGCCTTGGTTCATCGAACATAAGTAAATTCGGATGATTCGTTTCAAACTTTAGCGATAGGCTAAATAAACTAAGTAGGTAACTCCAAATAATCCTCACTCCGTCACTAGCGGAAGTATCAAACCCAATATCAAACCCTTCTCTAGTTGGTAGGTAATTGTCTTTTGATATTTCAAGTTTATCTGCGCTAAAACTTGAAAAGCCATATTCCTTTAAATAGCCGCGCAATAGAGTTTGCAAATAATTTAGCTTCTTATTATCGATTTCTGAAAGATAACTTTCCGGCATTTTCCTTCGCTTAGCAATTAGGTCAGTGTATTTAGTATGAAGCTCATCAAACTTCAATCTTAATTTGAATAATTCACAAACGGCATCTGTATATGATTCTATCTTATTTTCTAGCTGTATTTTCTCTCTTAGCTTGTCTTCTATAATGCTCTCCGATGTATTTCTAACCGATCGATTTAATCCATTTAACCCTTTCCTTAATTCAACTAAAGAAACTAAATTCTTAGAATACTCTGCTTTTTTGTACTCATACTGTGACTTTGAATTAACAAGTGCACTACTAAATGTCTTAATTTGTTCTTTAATATAATTAAGGCTTTGATCAACACTCATCAAGCTTTCATTGGTTGAAGAATCTAAAAGGTTATCTGAATATGATTGGCTACATGTAGGACAATTCCCCTCCCCTATATCATCACCATTAAATATATTCGACTCACCAACTTTTTTTAAGTCTTCATACTTTCTTCTATCTTCAGCCAAGGATGATATTCGTTTTTCTGTTGCGGTAATTTGATGCTCTACAAAAGAAATCTCACTACTAACCTCTGAATTCTTTTCTCCAATTTCATTTATACTTCGCTGGCGCTCTTCTATTTTCTTCAATACTTCTATATTTTCATCCTCTATTTCATTTTTTCTTTCACCGCTAATTAACATTCTAAGTTGTTTTTCTTTTAAGCCAGTAATCAATGACTGGACAGACTCCCACCTATCATTTTCATTTATTGAGAAATCTACCCTGTATTGATCAAACTTAGACTCTGGCTTATCCATCAAACCCGTTAATTTCCCAGAAATCCTATTTGAAATTACTTCGGCCTTTTTATAATTTACTATCCAAGCAGTATTAACCTCTTCAATCGCAGTTTTAAGCTTTGCTCTTTTAATAATAATATCATTAACATCTAGGTTTAATATAAACTCAACAGCTCTTTTTTTAGGATCTCTAATATTAAAGACTTGAGGTGTAGTAGCCTGTATTGATGACCATCCTTTCTTTTGTTCAACATAATATGTAGGAAAAAATGTTGCTGGATACAAAGGTGCATCTTTCCCATTATATAAAGGTATATTTGGAATCACCCAACCAACAAATTTACCAACCCAATAATAAAACCCACGCTCCCTCGTTGTATCACCTTCTTTATGTAAAAATAAACTAACTTTAGGATTCAGTGAAAACATATCCAACTCACCATTTGCCATGTGAATTATAGTTTCACCGTCACCTCCAACAATATGCCGCAACAAAGTAACTACTTCACCTTTAGAATTTTCTAATTCGAGATACACTCTTGATGACAGTACGCCAATTTCAATCCCATCTTTATTATCAATAGATTTTGTTAAAGATGGTGGAAAAGGCAGTTTGGAATTTTTTTGCCCTAATGATTTCTCCATCCCTAATGCATATGCAATTGCATTCATACAAGTGGATTTACCGTGAGAATTTTCCACTCTAAGTATAAAAAGACCCTTTTCAAAAGGGATATCAACACCATAATCCCCATCCATGGTACTCGCTATAACTTTTAATCTTTTGATATATAGTGACATTTTCAATTCGCCCTAAGAAGCCTTTCAACACTTGCTTCAGATAAAAATTTATTTGAAACATTAAGTCTATGCATTTCTTCGACAAATACACCAACCGCTTCAATTCCCTTAAATTTTTCCATTCCAAGCTCTGTAATTTCCAGCTTACCTTCCGCCTTTATTAAAATTCTATTTCCTACAAGTAAATCTACGGCTTTATCAATTGATGGATCAAACCTGACATCAGGTGTAACAAGCACTTTTTTTTCTGCCCATTTAATAAAATCACTTAAGTGCTCATCACTTTTCACTAGCCAAGATGCTGTATGTAACTTCTTAAGTGAACACTTATTTTTCTTAGCAGTAATTCCAAATATCACTATTATTAGACAAGACTTCCACATAGGCCTAAATTCACATGGAATAAGTACATCCCTACGTTTAAAAGTGAAGGGTCTATTAATTAATTCTTCAATTTTCATTTTAGAAGTCCAGTGGGCATCGAATTAACCAGTCAGATATTACGCCCCATGTAATTATTTCTAAATCCGACCCTTTTAATGTTTTAACATTACCTGCGATATCATTATTCAATTTTTCTATTTCTTCCTTTATAATACCCGTTGGAAGCAGCTCATTTGAAACAAGGAATCTTCCTGCAAGATTTTCTTCTCTTACCCTTATACAGCTGTATATAACTTCATATATATCAGTCCATTCTGTTTTCAATGTTTCTAATAGATTTTCATATTCAAGATATTTCTGCACGATAAATCTCGAGCGATTATTTATATCTACTTCACTGCTAGTTATTTTCGGTATTTTTAAACTTAACTTAGAAAGAAATGAAGAGTTACTCGAAATCCAATCACCAGCTTTTTCAATACTTATATTATCAAAACCTATTTCAAGCTGATAAAAGTCACGGCGTAATGCTAAGACTTCTTGAGGGTAATCTTGCTCAGTATGGACAAGTATTTGGAAATCTTTTGATATATATGGAATATTGTGATGCCTAACCTCTAAAGATTTTTCTGCACAATATTGCGCTAATTCGGCAGATTCATTGCAAGAAGTAGCTAATATCCAGCGGGAAATTTTAACATCACCAAATAGCTTTATTAGTGGCAAGATATTTTTCACAGCAAGTTTTTCAATATCTTTTCTAATCTTTTCCTTTTGAGCCTTCACTAACTTCTTGATATCAGATGTTTGTTCCGGAAGGTAACATTGAAAAACATGCCCATTCAGGCTGTAACACTCAATTCCGAAATCACCAATATGCTTATCAGGAACATCCCGGTAATTTGCAGGCCTATAGTGAAGCCTGACAATGTCTTTGAAATATCGCTCCCATTCCTTTGGGTCAGATTTTGGGTCCTTCAATTTATCTCTCCAAAGAAGCTATGGGGCCAGGCCTTGCCTTTTTCCCCTATTAAACGGTGCACTTACAAGCTACGGGGTCAGGTCTTGCCTTTTGCCCCATATCTAAAGGGGCAACTAAAAAATGTGACACCGCGCAAAAAGTGCAACCACACTACCACACCTATAACTTTTTGGAATAAGGAATACCTAAAACAACTAAGAATCGATCAAACCTTGATCTAGAAACAGAAGATTTGACAATTTGTTCGGTTTTTGGTGGATTGAAGGCGGGGTTATTTGGGGATTTGTCTGGCCTGAAAATAGCCTAATGGTTTTCTAAACAATATTAAGGTTGGTTGTAACTGCGCAGTGTATCGGTAACAACGCGCTTTATTTAACGTTAGCGCTAAATTTGTACTAGGCTGCTTGCGGGCGACCCGCGATGGCAGGTATCAACAATCCTACTTAAAAGATCGCCTGCAAGCAGCCTCCTACATGCGCCCTGCAGAACCCCGTGCTTGGGGATACGCTGAGTCGTTAGGTCACGTTTAGTATTATGCCATTAGGCAAAACACTAAACTGACCCAAGGGCACCCTCTACCAGGTATCAATAAACCTAAGTTTTTTACCCGCTCTTGGCTCGGCGGGAGCCGCAGCTTTTATGCCACGAATAATACTGGCACGGGTATCGGCTGGGTCAATCACCTCATCTATCTCCAGAGTGCTGGCCATATTAGTGGCTTTGCCCATTTCATAAGCCTTGGCCACCAGCATGTCGAAGAAGGCTTTTTGTTTCACTGGGTCGTCCATGGCCGCCAGCTCCTTCTTAAAGCCCAAACGCACCGCCCCTTCCAAGCCCATGGCACCAAATTCTCCGGTGGGCCAAGCCATAGTGAACACGCCTGCATGGAAACCACCGCCGGTCATGGCCATGGCGCCCAGGCCATAACCCTTGCGCAACACTATGCTAAACATGGGTATGCTCATGTTGGCGGCGGTGACAAACAGGCGGGAAAAATGTCGTACCTGGGCCGACTTTTCGGCCTCGGGCCCCACCATAAATCCAGGGGTATCACACAGGCTAATAAGCGGAATATCAAAGGCATCACACACTTTGATAAAGCGCGCGGCTTTGTCTGAGGCTGGTGAATCGATAGCACCGCCCAAGTGTTTGGAGTTATTGGCAATCAAACCAAATGGTCGCCCTTCGATGCGGATGAAGGCGGTAACTATGCCCACGCCAAATTGGGCTCTTAATTCCAATACCGAGTCCACGTCGGCAATGTTTTCTATTACCTTTTTAATGTCGTATGAGCGTAATCGGTTTTCGGGAATACAGTGGCGTAAGTTGCGCTGGTCACTGGCCTGCCAATTTTTAATGGTGCCCTGAAAATACGACAGATATTTTTTGGCAGCCGCTACCGCCTCTTGCTCATTTTCCACCAAAATATCAATGACACCGTTGGTGGATTGTACCTGGCTGTCCCCTACCTGTTCCGGGGTAAAAGAGCCTAAACCGCCCCCCTCAATCATGGCGGGGCCGGCCATGCCGATGTTTGAATTTTTGGTGGCAATAATCACATCGCTGCAACCCAACAAAGCAGCATTACCGGCAAAACAACGGCCCGCCACTATGCCCACTATGGGCACTAGGCCAGACAGAGTCGCCATGGACGACCAGGTATCCAGATCCAGCCCGGCTACCACAGGGTAATCGGTATCACCGGGGCGACCACCGCCCCCTTCGGTGAAAAATACCAAGGGAATTTTTTGCTGGTTAGCCAGGCGCAACATGCGGTCGGTTTTTTTATGGTTCATCACCCCCTGGGTACCGGCAAAGACCGTGTAGTCGTAACTCATAACCAGGCAACGGGATTTGTCTTCAGAGAATAATTCACCGTTAATACTGCCGGTGCCGGCCACTAAACCGTCGGCCGGACTAATGTCTATTAACTCTTCGATTTTGCGACGTTTACGCCGCGCTGCGATGGTTAACGAGCCATATTCCTGGAAGCTGCCCTCGTCCAACAGATCGGTAATATTTTCACGGGCCATACGCCCGCCCCGCTTGTGACGTTTGGCCACGGCTTCGGGGCGCGCTTCATCCAGAGTTTTGGCCTTGCGCTCTAACAGTTCCTGCAAATCGCTGCGCACCAGCTCAATGTTAAATTGCGATTCTTCCGACAGGCTCTGGCCCTGCTCGCCAGACACTTCAATCACCGCCAATATGTCACCCTCAAGGGCGGCAGCCCCCACCTGA
>Ga0209395_1007832_pt1 | contig 11091 bp, 8 predicted proteins | sample GOMGulsemesocosm_3_FD_184635 | JGI IMG/M metagenome (GOLD analysis project Ga0209395, IMG submission 184635) | Methane-oxidizing microbial communities from mesocosms in the Gulf of Mexico - GOM9D Gulf of Mexico (SPAdes) (version 2) | ecosystem: Environmental > Aquatic > Marine > Cold seeps... | reverse complement strand
ATGGATATTAATTCTTTAACTTCACGTTTTGTACTGTCGCCTAGCAGTAAATCGGTGAGCAAATTATCCAAAATATTTACACCTGCGGCCGTACTGTTTCCTATTGTCGAACGAGAGCAAGAACTGAATCTAATTCTGACTCGTCGCGCGTCACATCTGCGCCATCACAGTGGTCAAATCGCACTACCTGGTGGTAAAACCGAAAAAAACGATAGCTCATCCATTGCCACCGCATTACGTGAAACCCACGAAGAAATAGGTATTCCAGCCGATAAAATTACCGTATTGGGAACACTCCCCAGTCGACCAACGATTAGCCGCTATTATGTCACCCCTGTAGTGGCCTTGATCGACAGTGATTACCAATCCAAGATTGACCCCAATGAAGTTGATGAAATATTTGAAGTACCTTTATCTTTTCTGCTCGATGATGACAATCACATTATCGAAAAAAGTTTATTTAAAGGTAAGTACCGTGAAGTGACTTTTATGCCTTGGGGGAAATATCCAATATGGGGAACAACTGCGGCGATAATTAAAGATTTTTCGAAACACATTCGTTCGAATTAAGGTTTTAAATAAAGTACGCCTGAACTCATGTTCTCGTTAGACGCACTCAAATATATTTTCAATCTTGTAAGCTATTCAGCTTTTTTCTCGACCATGTGCAGATGTACATCTTGCTGTGGGAACGGAATCGATAACCCTTCTTTATCAAAACGGATCTTCACTTCACGCGTGATATCCCAGTACACATCCCAATAATCTTCTGTTTTCACCCAAGGGCGAACAATAAAATCAACCGAAGAGGTATTCAACGTATGCAGCTTGATCACCGTTTCAGGATTCTTTAATACCGCAGCATGACTATGCACAATATCCGCTAATACAGTTTCGGCTAACGCGATATCATCGTTATAACCAATACCAAACACCATGTCAACACGACGTACACGCTCATGGGTAATATTCTTAATGATATCGCCCCAAATCTTGCTATTCGGTACAATGATAACCTGATTATCAAAGGTTTTAATTGTGGTATTAACTAAGCTCATGTGAGCGACTTTACCCGATACACCACCCGCTTCCACAAAATCACCTTCATCAAATGGACGATAAATTAATAACATCATGCCAGAGGCAAAGTTAGATAACGTATCTTGCAGCGCAAAACCTATCACTAAACCCGCAACACCAAAACCCGTTAATATCGGCGTTAAATCAAAGCCTACTTGCGACAATGCGATAAGCAAACCAATCGCAAACACTACATTACCTGACATCGACGTGAAGAAATCTTGTATCAATCTCGATAATTGTAAGTTAGGCGACGAAACTGCTCGCTTCACCATTCTACGGGTTATTTTTTTCAACCAACGGAACGTAAGAATAATGGCAATAAAGATCAATATTTTAAATAATAATTCCGGCGCATTATCCAACAACCATTGCCCTGTACCTTCACCCCAAGCCGATATAATTGACAGAATAAGGTCTACGTTCAGTAATTCATCGGTGATCGTACCCGTTGCCTCAAAAAGCTGTTGTTTATATTGCGTTGTATCTAACGCCATTTTATCAGCAAGTGCCACTAAGAATTTCAAGGTAGTGATATCGTTACTTACTTTACGTTGCGCAAGGATATGCTCAAGTTGTATCGCTGTTTTCTCACCCTCAGTAGCGGATTTAAGCTGTTTATTCAATGCTGCTTCTTGCTGATGATCAAACGTTAACGATGCAGACATAAACTCAAGACGATGCTCGATATCACTGATTAACGCTTGCTCTTTTTCCGGTGAAGGTTGTCCGAGTAATTTCAGCCATTGATAGTTAGTCCATTGATCCACCAACAACCGCGTTGAAAAACGACGTGATTCATCGAGCGTTTTTTGCGCTGATAATTTACCTTCATTGGTTTCTTTTTCTAACGCCTTTTCCGTCGAGCTAATCTTATTTTGTAAATAAACTGACGCATCAGCAATAAACTTAACCTGCTGATTAACCTGCTGTAGCAAGATCTCACGCGTATCATCAGTACGATTATCAATGAGTTCTTGAATCACCTCTCGAAGAGCATCATTTTTGTTTAACAATTGTAATCGCACGACGTCTTTTGCTGACCCCGTCATGGTTTGTGATTCGCTAGATAGCACCAATATTTCTTTATCGAGCTTATTCAACATGTCCATTTTTGGCGATGATGTTTGTGCAACAGCGAGGTTGGAAACCAGTAAAAATAATAAAACTATAATGCGCATTATTAACTCGACTTTATTATTAGAATTTAACAATAATAGCAACACCATAGTCGGCTGCTAAATATAGTAGGAATAAAAAACCACGCGACTAAGCGTGGTTTGAACTAGCGTTATAGCCAGGCTTGCGGCTGTGTGACCACATCGACTAACGCTTGTTGCGCTTCGTTCTGCGGTTCGAGATCATCATAATGCCAGCTGGCAAGTGGAGGCATTGACATCAAAATTGACTTCGTTCTCCCCTTACTTTGCAGACCAAAAATAGTGCCTCGGTCAACAATCAAATTAAACTCAGCATAACGTGTACGACGGAACAGTTGGAACTGGCGTTCTTGTTCTGTATATGGCTGATTTTTGCGTTTAGCAATAATCGGCGCATAAGCTTGTGTATAACCCTTAGCAACAGATTCAATAAAGCGTAAACTTTTCTCAATATCCCACTGATTCAGGTCATCATAAATAATACCGCCAATACCACGATACTCTTCGCGGTGTGGCATATAGAAGTATTCATCCGCATCTTGTTTAAACTGTGGGTACAGCTCATCACCAAATGGGGCAACAGCATCACGCGCAGCAGTATGAAAATGACGGGCATCATCTGCGTACAAATGAATTGGCGTTAAATCAAAACCACCACCCAACCACCAGTGCTGTTGACCGTCGTTATCAGTGACCATAAACATGCGTACATTAGCATGACTGGTCGGAGCGTGTGGATTACGTGGATGAACGACAACCGACACCCCCATCGCTTGATATGACATACCGGTAAATTGTGGGCGTTTAGCCGATGCAGCTGACGGTAATTTATCGCCGCTGACCATCGAAAAGTTTACACCCGCGCTTTCATATACTTCACCATCACGTAATACACAGCTAGTGCCTCGACCGAGATGACTGGTCCAATGATCAGCGATAAACTCGCCATTGGTTTCTTCAGCCTGAAAGGCCGTGATAATTGATTGTTGGATATTACGAAAAAATGATTCTAGGTCATTAATACTGACTGACATAACTACCTTGCTTATCACTTAAACAGCAAACATTGAGACTGAATGCAGTTTAAAAAGATGATTAATAAAAATACACTCACAAAAATGAGTATGAAAAGAAGTCAAACCGCTTTAGCTTAAGGTTCATCCCTCAGCCAAAGCAATTGGAAATATTATGCAGAGATCTCAGCGTAGAGATCGCAAAATTGCAGTGTCACTTTATGCTTAGGCGCACAATTGATCAAGGGCTGAGAAATATTATGTGATTCTTTTACTTTCACTGAACTGTGGATCAGGGTATTTAAAATCGGTAAATTTTCCGCTCTTAATTCTGCAACCAGTTTTTTCGGTAAACTTGCTTGCCCTTGATACTGGTTAACCACAATCCCTTCTACCCGTAATTTGTCATTATGATCTTGACGTGTTTCTTCAATGTTTGCTAATAAACTGTATAAACCACGACGTGAAAAATCATCACAGTCGAAGGGAATCAAACAAGTATCCGCAGCGATCAAGGCCGACAAACTATAAAAGTTAAATGCCGGAGGTGTATCGATATAAATTTCATCGTAATCACGCTTCAATTTCACCATAGCATCACGTAATTTATAGATCTTATGGCGTTGTTCTAATTTAACAATCAATTCGCCAAGTAATTCTGACGCAGGCATAATGGCAAGATTAGGGAATGCCGTCGGCGTAATAAAATCATTATAAGGTCGCCCTTTCATAATAATATTTAATGTCTGTTCAAAAAACTCGGCAACACTAAAATCAACCTTATAATCATTCCCCAATAGATAGGCACTGGTATTACATTGACTATCTAGGTCAATAATAAGGGTACGTTTACCTTCTGATGCAGCAATAGCAGCCAAATTACTACAGATCGTAGATTTACCTACGCCACCTTTTTGATTAAAAACAACACGGATCACGAGACACTCCCTTCTCTTAACTGTTTAATTGTTTAATTGTTTAATTGTTTAATTCTCTAACGTTGATTTACAGACTATCGACTCGACTTGGTGTAACAGCAGTAACTTCGCCAGTTCTTCTGGCGGGTCGATATCAGTAAATAATTTATTAACTTGATTCACATTACCAATGTTAACCATAGCATTACGACCAAATTTTGTGTGGTCAACAGGTAAGAATACCTCTTGTGAACATTCGATGATCGCTTGTGTTACACGCACTTCTTGATAATCAAAGTCGAGTAATGAACCGTCCATATCTAAACCACTGATAGTCACAATACCGAAGTCCATTCTAAATTGTTTAATAAAGTCGACAGTTGCTTCACCCACAACACCAGCGTCTTTATTACGCACTTCACCGCCAGCCACAATCACTCTAAAGTCAGGTTTCTGCATCAAAATCGTAGCGACATTCAGATTGTTAGTAACAATACGTAAATTAATATGACCAAGTAATGCACGCGCCAAGGCTTCTGATGTGGTGCCAATATCAATAAATAACGATGATCCATCAGGAATGCGTTCCGCCATCGCTTGCGCTATTTTCATTTTTTCTTTAGCTGTTTTTTGTTTGCGATTAACGTATGAATCATTAACCACACTGCTTTCTAATAATGAGGCACCACCATGATGACGGCGAACCAAGTTTTTTTCAGCTAATTCATTTAAATCTCGGCGGATTGTTTGCGGGCTTACTGAAAAATGTTCAACTAAGACTTCAGTACTCACAAACCCTTCTTCTTTAACCAGCGAAATTATTTTTTGATGACGTGTATTTTGTCTCACATCTTTCTCCCTGTTACCCCTAATGTAATTCTCGAAAGGGAGTTAAAATTTACCCTTAGTTTATATCATATTTACACCCGTAAACCCGAAAAATAGCGTCAATAAACAAAGTTTAACGCCGTTTTGAGATATACTAATGGCTGAACATCAATAATTTCAAGTTGCCGTCAACAAGTTCAACATTGCAAGCGACGTCTATATTCAAGTAACTAAAATACAATGAGACTATAATAAATGGATTCAGATCCCGATAAATTACTCAACAAGCATCCCGGATTAACCCATTCAGAACTCCAGAAAGTTACTTCGCATGTACAGAGAGAAAAAGACGAATGGTACCTCAATACAGTCATGATAGAAGGCCACAGTGTACCCTTCAAGTTTAAACGTAAAAAAGCTTACAAATCATTAACTGGCGTATACGTCAATCTGACTTACTATCCTGAGATCGAAAACGTCGCAGGGTTCAAAGTAGAAATTATGCATGTCGTCAGAATTAAAAAAACATAAGGTACTTTATGTAAGTACTGACCTGTATTTTTTTATATTGTGATTAGGCTTGTTGCAAGCATTTCAGCGAGTTACACTAGAGTAAATATTACTAAACTTAACGTATGATTCGAGGGAACGACCAGATGAGTAAATCTAAAATCATTGCAGGTATTGCTGCTGTCAGTGTTATCTTTTATGCAACGACCATTTATTGGAGTGCTGAGCCAGCTAACTTCAGTCCAACACAAGTCACGGAAGAGTTAACTAAAAATAATGCTGATATTGCGGTAGGTTCTTACACCACTGCCACACTGATTAAAACACTCCAAACATTAGACGACAAAAATGGCGGTTACCTCAGTAATTCAGTATTACCACCTGCGATCTTAATGGATAATATGCCATCGTGGGAATATGGTCTACTAGAGCAATCTCGTGACCTAATGTTAGTATTACGTCGTGACTTAAGCCGCTCACAAACGCAATCAACTGAAAATAAAGATCTACAAAGAGCACACGGTTCATTAAACGTTGAACATACGCGTTTGTTCCCAACTAATGCTAACTCTGAATACAAAAAGACAGTTGCAGAATTAAAAGTCTACCTCGCTAAATTAAGCGATTCACAATCAGACGCTCAATTTTATGCACGTGCAGATAACCTCGCAGAATGGTTTAAACAAGTTGAAAAACGTCTTGGTTCATTATCACAACGTCTGAGTGCGTCTGTTGGCCAATACCGTATCAATACCGATTTATCGGGTGACCTTGGTGCTGAGCAATCAACACTCTCACCACAGGGTGCAACTGTTAAAACAGCATGGCTAGATATTGATAATGTATTCTGGGAAGCGCGCGGTTCTTCTTGGGCACTATACCATTATCTAAAAGCAGCACGCCTAGACTTTAAAGGTGTACTAGAGAAGAAAAATGCCCTAGCAAGTGTTGACCAAATCATCCTTGAACTAGAAGCATCTCTACAACCTGTGAGTAGCCCAATGATTCTAAACGGTGCTGGTTTTGGTATGTTTGCTAACCACTCTCTGGTAATGGCAAACTACTTGTCTCGTGCTAATGCGGCCGTCATTGACCTACGTAGATTACTAGAACAAGGTTAATCTCTGTTGGTATAAATAACGCTTAAGCCCGTCATACTATTTTAAAATAATGACGGGCTTTTTTGTGCCTGAATTTCATGACAAACTACATATCTAACAAAAACCATAAACTATTTATGATGCGTTAAAGCAAAGCAATAGGGATATATCAACAATGCAAACAGTATTAATTACCGGTGCTTCAACCGGGATCGGTTATCACGCGGCTGTCACCCTGAAAGCGGCAGGTTATCGTGTTTTTGCAACCGCGAGAAAGACACAAGACGTGACAAGGTTAATTGAGCAAGGGTTTGAAAGTGTTCAACTGGATTTAAGCTCTACAGCCTCTATTACTGCTGCGGTTGCACAGATAACGCAACTCACCGATGGCAAGATTGATGTGCTGTTTAATAACGGCGCTTATGGTCAACCGGGCGCAGTCGAAGATTTACCGACAGATGCGTTACGTACTCAATTTGAGACCAATGTATTTGGCTGGCACGAACTCACCACCCAAATCATCCCATTAATGCGTGCCAATGGCCGTGGCCGAATCATTCAAAACAGTTCAGTTCTAGGGTTAGTAACCATGAAATATCGTGGGGCCTACAATGCCAGTAAGTTTGCGTTAGAAGGATTAACAGACACGTTAAGACTGGAATTATTAGACTCACCAATCAAGGTATCACTGATTGAACCTGGCCCTATTGTTAGCCAATTTAGAGCCAATGCATTGTCAGCCTTTCAAGCTAATATTGATATCGAAAATAGTGTCCACAGCGCCGATTACCAACAACAAATTAGTCGCTTAGGTAAAAAAGACGTCAGCAATCAGTTTACCCTTGGCCCAGAAGCCGTTACCAAAGCACTTATCCATGCGATAGAAAGTAAAAATCCGAAAGTGCGTTATTACGTGACTTTTCCAACCTATTTATTTGCCTTGTTAAAACGTATTTTACCCTTTAAAGTATTGGACAAAATATTAGCCAAATCTGGCTAATACTCTAAATTTACTGGTTTAACCGCATCGGTGACAAGCTCTTCCTCAGTAAATACGATAACCGCACGCCTGTTTAAAGCATTTGCTTTTAAGCTATGCTTTTTCGAAAACGGCTCAGCCTCACCAAGCACCTTAATCTCCCAGATGAACTGAGTAAGATTTACCTTTGTTTTCAGATATTCCTGTACTGCCAATGCACGCCGTTTAGCCAGTTTTTCATTATAATGCCGCGCGCCGAGATAATCCGTATAACCAGCAACCATAATCCGGCCAGTCACGTTATCCAGCTTACTTGCAAAGACATCGAGTTCAATTTTGTCTTCTTCATTAAGTACTGCTTTATCAAAACCGAAATGAGAAGATACCGCTATATAAACTTTACGGTCTGGTTTAGATTCAGGAAGAATGCAACCAGGGTACATTGCTTTATCAATCGTCTGTTCAAACATTAAATAGGCTCTTCTGTTACTCGCATTCGCTTTCAATGAGACCCCTTTAACTAAGGGTTTTGACTCGCCGTAATATTTTATTTCCCAGTCATAACTAGCAATACCCAAACGCTGGCTTAAATAATCTTTTACTGATTCAGCACGACGTTTAGAAAGCTGCTCGTTATACTCTTTTGACCCTTGATAATCGGTATGAGCAACAATTGAGATCCGCCCTTTCAGATCCCTAATATTATCAATAAATTGATCCAACGACGCATGATCGGCCGCCATTAGTACCGATTTATCAAACTCGAAATGTTTAGCGACCTCAATCTTAATTTCACGCGGAGGCAATAAACATTCATGGATGACAAATTTCACCACATGCACATCAAGTTTGTCCATATTATCGTTACTGACATAAGTATCCGTCGAGCAAGCAGATAGGCTACTGAGAGCTAGAAATAAAGCGGTTGCACGATGAACCGAGAAAGATTTAAACCATGTTGTCATTCTACTTACCTGCTATATTTTGCCTACAAGGTTAACAAATAATCCTTGGGCACTGTATTCGGATTCATGTACTAAATCATCGTTAAATTCAGAATAATTGTAGCCCAGACCAATCTTAAAATTATCCGTAAGATGTTTATTCAGCGACACTAGCGCACCTTCTTCGGTCTGATCATATTCCCCGTCTACTTTCCAATGATATTCACTGGTCACATCCCAATTTTTTATGATGTGATAACTGACGCTTACTCCAGTAAGATAAATATTATTTTCAACATCAATAATCTCGCCTGATTCTCGGCTAAAAATCTCATTTTTCTGCTTATAAGCAAATTTAGCGCCCAGATCTATACGTGCGCTGCACGCATAGATAGCTTCTGTTTCGATGATATGGCTCTCTTCATCTCGATATTCAATATCTCGATTAAGATCGTCAAAATCAACTAAATAGGTATAACGAGCCAACAGATTAAGCTTATCATCGTAGACCGGACGATAGGCGATACCAATATTACTCTCGGTAAAATTCGCAACCACTTTATGCTTGGTTTCATTCGTCGATTTAGAATAATTAAATTTAAGAAACAGAGTGTACTCTTCTGTTAGATGTTGGGTATAACGGTTTGTTGTTACAAATTGCGTCACCTTCTCAGCACCGTTATCAACACGATATTCCAATTTATTTTTAAGTAAAAAATCATCTTTTTCTAAGCTGGTATTAAAACTGATAGCCTTGCGTTCTACATCATCTTCTTGATCTCGGTAGTCAATACTACCTTCCTGATACGAGATACCAAATTCGAAATCATCGGTAACATCCACATCAAATCCAAACGAATCGATCTGTCCCTTGCCGTTGTTTTCCTTTACAAACTGATTCTCTTGATAGAAATCGACAGTCTCGGTCAACGCCACTTTTTGTCCCATTACCAGATTATTCTGATCTTCATAATCATCATCAATGTAAGTAACATATGTGGTGTAATCACGACTAACATCGTAACTAACTGTTGCCTCTTTCGCACTGCCACGATCACCCGTCGCGTACTTCCCGGTTAATGTAACATCAGCCGTAACTTTCACTTCAGCACCGACTGTTATACTGTCATTGTCATCATAAGAATGACTAGCAGAAACCGTCTTTTGCCCTTTAATATAAATACTGTTGTCGCTATCAAAGATATATTCAGCTCTAACACCGATAAGGCTGCCATCGCTTTTTATATCTTGTTTATTCAATTCATTAATTTGCTTTCCTGCCACCGCAACCTTAACGTGCTCCGTCACCATAACCTGGGTTTCGACTTCAAGTTGCTGGCTATCCGTATTAAGCTTACCCGAAATATCTCGCTCTTCTATCGTGCTGTAACGAGAAGAAAGTTGGACAATATTACTAACCTGAAGACGTCCTTGAACGCCCATCGACTCCAGTGCAAGGTTGTCCGATTGACTGGCATAAGAATACCCCAAATCTTTAGATTTATACCAGATTTTCATGTCGTTACCGACAGCCCCAAACAACTCGGGGAAAAAATCATAAAGATTAGCCACCCCCTGCAACTGCAGTGAATCACCTGCACGGTCATCGATACCAGCGCTTACCTTATCAAACGTAAGTCCACCATCAAAAGAAATAAAATTACTATCAGTTTGCGAACCTTCACTGTGTCCGAATTCAGCCTTGAAATATGAACCTTCGGTTGCTCTCAGCGTAATATCTCCGGCATACAGCTGATAATCTTGCCCATCTAATTCATCTTTCACATACGTGCTACCCAGCCCCAAATAGTCGTTTACCCAACCTTTAGCCCTCAGCGCATAAGACATCGTATCGAGTGCTTGGGATTGCTCTGGCACATATTCATAATCTGTCACCAGATAACTGTCATAACCCCCTCGTGGCGAGTCATCAATAACACTGCCAAAATTATCAGCGACAATATCAGATAATGGTCGAGTCAGAATAATTCGCCCTTGGAATTCATCCAATTCATAATCACGGCCAGAACTAAGTGGTATACTCTGCTCTTCCATACCACTGTTTTTATTCATAACTTTAATCGATACTTTGTCACTGCCCGGAACGACTTCGCCATGCTTTAAGAAGTAAAGACTGCCTCCAGTACCTAAAAATTCATCATGCGAGTACAGGGTCTCGGCCTGAGAGACAAAGCCAACAATATTCAATTGGTCTTCGCCATAAACAGTCGTTGCTCTCGTACGATAATCACCTTTAAAACCATACAGACTGCGGTTATAACTCGAGGTTTCGTTACCAGTCAGTCCAGTATTAAAGTTACCCCACAGATACTGAGATTTATCATATTGCACGTCCAGATAGACTTTACCTTTGGTATTAACCACTTTACGAATGTTGGCGCCATCACCATAGTCGCCATAATAAAGCTCATCATCATCTTCTAAGATATCAAACACAGTTGACGTATCGGCTGAAAACGGGTGGTTAAACATATCTTTTAGTGCGGAGTCTTTAGTATCCACATGGGCTACGACTCGTAATTTATCGCCAAATTTTCCC
>Ga0209395_1007830_pt1 | contig 11093 bp, 7 predicted proteins | sample GOMGulsemesocosm_3_FD_184635 | JGI IMG/M metagenome (GOLD analysis project Ga0209395, IMG submission 184635) | Methane-oxidizing microbial communities from mesocosms in the Gulf of Mexico - GOM9D Gulf of Mexico (SPAdes) (version 2) | ecosystem: Environmental > Aquatic > Marine > Cold seeps... | reverse complement strand
ATGCTTGATCAATTTGCCAATACTGCGAACCCAACCATGCATGCAAATAGTACCGCGCAAGAAATTTGGCGAGACACCCATGGTGAGGTAGATATTATCGTAGCGGGTGTCGGTACCGGCGGCACTATTACCGGTATAGCTCAAGCGCTTAAGGCTAAAAATCCAAACATTCTGATCATTGCGGTAGAGCCTTCTTCATGCCCAGTACTCACACAAGGCCGAGCAGGTGTACATAAAATTCAAGGGCTTAGCTCTGGTCATGTACCCGACGTGCTTGATAGAAGCATACTCGACGAAGTTATCACGGTTACCGACGAACAAGCCATTGAGTATGCTCGCCTGCTCGCGCGAAAAGAAGCATTACCTGTTGGGATTTCTTCAGGAGCAGCTGCTTTTGCCGCAATTCGCGTTGGGCAGCGTATCGAAAATAAAGGCAAAAAAATAGTCACTATTTTAGCCGATACCGCCGAGCGCTATTTTAGTACCGAGCTATTTAGAGATTAACAATAAGAGGTACGAATTCGCCCGTTAGCCGTTTGAAAACTACATTTACATTAAAACTTAATTAACGTCACGATAAAGGCTGATTAAGTTCAAACGGTTATCTATTTTATCCAACATTTCTTTGTACTTTGGTGAATCAACATCTTGATAAAATAACGCAAAGTTAATGTCGCTAATGCCTTCTGGTAAACCTATTATCGGTGGAAAAATAGCGGCATAACCTTGCTCGGTATGCTCAACAAAATACGCCTGCACCTTTCTGGCTGAGCCTTCACTTTGGGTTGCTAACATCGCTAAGCGAGTGCCTGCTCGGTCAGCCATTAAATCCGCAAAGCTAAAACCACTGCCCCCAGATTTACTGTCTGCAAACTCTTTAAACTCACCAAGTGTTTGACTAAGCCCAACACTTGAAAGCAACTCTAACGCAATGGAATAAATATAATGTTGTTGTAGATCATTTCGCTCAACCAAGGTCACTGCTCGAATAAGCTTAGCCCTTTGTATTTTTTCTTGTGCTGACAAATTCAGAACATTGCCGACAACTAACTCAAACGAATCATGACCAAAATAAACGGCCAAAGCCAATAACGCATGTTTATTTTGCTCCATAGCCGAGCTACCCGGTTTGCCATGAGTTTGCTGGTAGCTTTGGTTAAACAGGTAAGCCACATAGTAAGGTAAATCGTGCTGCTTAGGGTTGGCCTCTATAAACCTTAATAGCTTATTAACGTAAAACTTAACCGCGTTTACGTCACCAAATAATGCCAGCTCATCGCGTAGTGCGAATAAACCATTTTTTGCGTTAGTGTTAATTTCGGCTAAATTCTCTGGCACTTGATAAGCCACCGCCATCACATGCGGGCTAATATGAACGCTTTTAATTGAATTATAAATTTGGGTGCCTAAATCATTTTGCATAAAGTGATTAATTGCCCACAACGCGAATTTCAATAACAAGTTTCCAGAAATACTGACCTCGCCAATGTCAATTTCACTTAATTGAATACTATTCGTTGAAGGGAGTATGCTCACAGAAATATTAAGGGAGTCTCGATTAATAGTGAGCGGTAACGCTAACGAGAGAGCCACATTCACGGTGTTATTTTTTATACCGGCATTAGCAATAAGTTTGGGGTAACTACGATGAGCCAACGCTGCCAGCCCTTGCAACTCTTGATTTTTAATGGCTAACACGCCAATGGCATTTGGCTGTGTTGCTAGGCTACGTAGTCTTTTTACTAACTGTTCAGCATTAGCTGCCACGGCTGAATCAAGCACGCTTTCTTGCTGAATATTTGCCGCGGGTTGTAATAGGAAAAAATAGACAAAAGCCGCTGACATCAGAATTAAAACCGCGATAGCCAGCACTAAACGAGAAATTATTTTTATTAAAGACTTAAACACTTGATGAGTTCCTAATTAAGAAGGGGTCGATAACGATGGAGGTTATTGTTAATTATAAATAACTACCAGCTCCGAGCTAATATAAATACAACAGTTTCGTTTTATTTTTTTTTATTTAAGAACTTAGATAAATCGAATTCCTTTCTGGGATCAATAGTATTAATAATAGAGTCTGGCCAAATATCTTTTGCTGCATCAATATTTGGGAAAGGGTCTATTAAAAGAATACGAGTTACGTTCTTACCTTTTATTTTTAAGAATTCAAGCAAAGCTTTATCATATTGATTAAATGCAAAACCAAACAGTATTAAATTCTGGCTGTTCATCAGTATTTCTCCGCCAAGGAGCCAGACATCGTATAGCTCTGTTGGTGGCGTTTTTTCTGGTGCCGGTGGAATAATTAAAGACTTACCCGCTCGGCCTGGCTTTCCGCTTGTATATTTAATATCTCCCTCCCAAGAAAGAGAACCATGTAATTTAGCTAATGGAATTTTACCTGTTACGTGAACATGAGCATTTTGCCATGGAAATTGGGGATTTAATCCTCTACCATAAAGTTGCTCGCCAACTACCCCGTAATTAAAGCCAGAAGTACCTAAAGCACACTCAACTAAGGTGTCGTAATTACAAGTAATGATACCATTTAAGCCGTACTGTTTTAATGACAATAAAAACTGATTTAGCTTAATGATTTTATCGTTTTCTCTTACAGCTCTCTCATCAAACATAGCTGAAGTATATGAGCCACTAATTCTTGTCATGAATGGCTCTGTAAGCCTTCTATTAACATACCAAACAACTCGACTTCGTCTGTGATAAGACTTATTCATACACCAATAGATAAAACGTTCTGGTGAGTTGTTTAAGTTATCTTTTAGCCAATTAATCCAATCAGATTTCAGTAGCTCTAGTTTCCTCTGCTCGGAGTTATTTGTAGTATATATATTAAAATCAAAAAGTTGATTTACCAATGGTAATTCAAATGCCCATTTAGAAAATCCTGCACCTAAAAATATAGCGGTCATTTCTTTTTCTTAGCTTTAGTAGGTAATGATTTTTGCAACCAATTCGGCTGATTTAAGTTTTTGATAAACCACTCTATAAAAGCGGTTGAATACCGTGGTCTATCTGTTAAATCAAAATATTCTGCTTTATTCTTTATTTTGTGTTTTTTAACAACAGCTCTAAACGAATAATTATTAATAACGCATTCAGTTTGCTGCTCATTGATTTCTTTTATTGCTGTAGTTTCATAAAAAGGATGTGTAATCTTTAAGTTCTTCGGACGGTCTACAAAAACAGTATGTGTACCATCAGGTCCTGTGCCAAAGGTCAAATCTCCAACTCCAGGTTTTTTGGTAAGTGTCAATTTATACTCAATATGAATAGCAAAACGATTAGATTCATGTTTTTGTTCTAGTTTTTTAAATTTTTTTAAAAAATCATTTACTTGACTGGCCGTTCTATTTCCATATTCCTCTTTAACCAATGCAATGTCGGGCTCTGGACCATCAATAACTAAACTCAACATCCCTACGTTTTGATCTGCTAATGGAGCATAACCCTCTTGATGAGCAAACTCTTCTTGATATAGCAAAACCGTTGTTTGAAATAATCTAGACAATTGAGGCTGAATCTCAGGTAATAAAAGATGAATAGCATCATTTCTTAATAAAATCAGTTGATTTAAGTTATCCTTATCCGCGCTATCATTTGGGTATTTAAAATTAACAGCTTCATTTAAAGGAATGCTTTTGCCATCTTGGTCTATTAATGAGTCAAATCCCTTTACTTTCAAAATTTGTGATTTTAATAAAAGTTCCCAAGCATTAGTCATCATAATGGCAAATGCTTCGACTCTATTTTCTAAACTTGGTCTGTTGTATACCTCTAAAGCAACAGTAAATGCATTCAAACTTCTATTAATAAGTTTGTTATAAAGTTTTTCGTCATCCGTCAATATCTTAGCTTGTGTACTTTGTGAGGTAATCCTAAAGAAATCATCATCACTAATAGCCAATAAACCTTGGCAATACCAATTAGGCCTTTGGTTTTGAAAAATAAATTTTCCTTTTAAATTCTCACTCACAAGTTTTCGAATAGAATTGACTTTATTGCCTGTTGCTAACGCCGCTTCGGCATATGTAAAAGATAGTTTTTGCCTTTCTTTATCCCTAAAAAAGGATAAAATTATACTGCGTTTATCTTGCTTAGCCATGTTTCTCTATCCTTGAGTTTAAATACCGATATATAAGGAAATACAAATTTTAATGATACATAGGATAATAAAGTTAAAACAAACTTACAAACAACATTAAATATTTCAATCATTTAGTTAATCTAGTTAAAAGCTATCCTCTTATCTAAGTAAACCACTCCCAATTTTAGCAATTGAGTATGATTGTTATATAATAAACTCTATATATCAGATACAAAAAAGGTGAGCATTAAGCTCACCTTTTAATTAACTCTGAGTCACAAACTTAATTGAAAGTTGACACTAGTTAACTAATCAATATAACTCTCAACCGGCGGACATGAGCACACTAAATTACGGTCCCCATACACATCATCAATACGGTTTACCGTTGGCCAGAATTTATCGGCTGCCGCTGCAGGAACTGGGAAAACGGCCTCAGCTATGCTATAAGCACGATCCCAGTTAGCGTCAGTAATGTCGGCTAGGGTATGTGGTGCATGGTGTAATGGGTTGTTGTCTAACGTCCATTCGCCCTGCTCTACTTTGCGAATTTCATCGCGAATACATACCATGGCTTCAATAAAGCGATCTAGCTCAACTTTAGATTCCGACTCGGTTGGCTCAATCATTAATGTGCCAGCCACAGGGAATGACATGGTCGGTGAATGAAAACCGTAATCCATTAAGCGTTTCGCTACATCCATTTCGGTGACACCGCAGCCGTCTTTAATTGGGCGTAAATCAACAATACATTCGTGCGCAACACGGCCATTTTTATCTGTGTATAAAATAGGGTAATGCTGGCTTAACTTAGTGGCTAAGTAGTTGGCATTGGTAATGGCATATTTAGTGGCGTCGGTAACGCCTTTTTTGCCCAGTAACGCAATATACATGTATGAGATACATAAAATACCGGCGCTGCCATATGGCGCTGCTGATACGGCACCATTGCCTGAAGTGCTTTCATCAACATTGATAAGAGCGTGATCAGGTAAGAATGGCGCAAGGTGTGATTTAACCCCTATTGGCCCCATACCTGGACCACCGCCGCCGTGTGGAATAGCGAAAGTTTTATGTAAGTTTAAGTGTGATACATCAGCACCAATAAAGCCCGGTGAAGTGATGCCTACTTGCGCGTTCATGTTGGCACCATCAAGATATACTTGGCCGCCGTTGGCGTGAATAATAGTGCAAATTTCGGCGATAGTGGTTTCGTATACGCCATGGGTAGACGGGTACGTGATCATAATGCACGATAAGTTGTCAGCTAGCTCTTCAGCTTTTGCGGTTAAGTCGGCCATGTCAACGTTACCTGCTTTGTCGCAATCAACCACCACTACTTTCATGCCCACCATTTGTGCCGATGCTGGGTTAGTACCATGAGCAGACGCTGGAATTAAACAAATATTACGGTGCGAATCACCACGGCTTTCGTGATATTTGTGAATAGCGATTAAGCCTGCATATTCACCTTGCGCGCCCGAGTTGGGTTGCATCGACATTTTGTCGTAGCCGGTTAACTCTACTAGCCACTGTGCTAATTCATCAATCATTTGCTTATAACCAAGGGCTTGATTACGTGGTGAAAACGGGTGCATATTGGCAAATTCTGGCCATGAAACCGGCACCATTTGCGCAGTAGCGTTAAGCTTCATGGTACAAGAGCCAAGTGAAATCATGGAATGATTCAAGGCCAGATCTTTGTTTTCAAGACGCTTAATGTAGCGCAACATTTCGGTTTCGCTGTGGTACGAATTAAATACCGGATGCGTTAAGATCTCTGATTCGCGTACTAATGACGCTGGAATGGATGAATGACCGCAGCTGGTAATTTTTTCATCCAGTTCGGCAACTGTTAAGCCGTGTCCTTCGCCTAATAATACGTTGAATAAAACCGCGATATCTTCACGGGTGGTGGTTTCGTCAACAGACACTGAAAGCTGCTCAGTAACATCGGTACGTAAATTAATATCGGCGGCTAATGCACGGGCAACAACGTCTGCTTTATCACTGTTATTAGCAAAGCTAAAAGTTAAAGTGTCAAAGTAGTTGGCATGAATCGCTACCAAGCCTTTAGTGGCCGTACCTAAACATAAAATATCGGTTAAGCGATGAATACGATTAGCAATAGTTTTTAACCCTTGTGGGCCATGGTAAACCGCATAAAACGCTGCCATGTTGGCGAGTAATACTTGCGCAGTACAAATGTTTGAGTTGGCTTTTTCGCGGCGAATATGTTGCTCGCGGGTTTGCATGGCCATACGTAAGGCTTTGTTACCGCGGGTATCTTTTGATACGCCGATAATTCTGCCCGGTAGTGAACGTTTGTATTTATCGCTGGTGGTGAAAAATGCCGCGTGTGGACCACCGTAGCCCATAGGCACACCAAAACGTTGGCTTGAGCCAATAACCGCATCTGCGCCTAATTCACCCGGCGCTTTTAATAATACTAAGCTCATAATGTCTGCCGCTACCGCAACAATACCTTTTTTGGCGTGAATTTTTTCAATAAGTTCACTAATGTCGGTTACTTCACCGGTGGCACTTGGGTATTGAATTAAGGCACCAAAAATATCATGCTCGGCCGCTTCATTCGCTGGCGCAATCACTACATCAAAACCAAACATCTCAGCACGTTGTTTTACAACGTCGATGGTTTGTGGAAACACATCATTTGAAATAAAAAATAAGTTTGATTTTTTGTTTTTAGATACACGTTTCGCTAACGCCATGGCTTCGGCAGCCGCAGTACCTTCATCAAGTAATGACGCACTGGCTAACGGTAAACCGGTTAGGTCGATACACATTTGTTGGTAGTTTAATAATGATTCTAAACGACCTTGGGCAATTTCTGGCTGGTACGGCGTATACGCAGTATACCAACCTGGGTTTTCTAACACGTTACGGGTAATTACATTTGGGGTTAAGGTTGGGTAGTAACCTAACCCTATGTATGAAGTGTTTACTTTATTTAAGTTAGCCACGGCTTTTAAATCGGCCAGTGCTTGTACTTCTGTTTTGCTTTCTTCAATCGCAGGTAATCCCGCTAAACGAATATCGGTGGGCACAATTTCGTTAATTAGCGCGTCAATAGATTCTGCGCCAATATCGTTTAGCATCACTTGGGTTTGCGCTGCGCTTGGCCCAATATGACGACGAATAAAATCTTGTGTTTGTTCAAGTTCTTTTAATGATTGAGTAGTCATAAAACAGTTTCACTTAAATAGTTTTTTGATAAAAATAGCGTATAAAAGAAAGCCCCCAATTCTAAAAGAACAAAGAGGCTCACTATAAATAATCTTAATATATTGCTTCAATTTTCGTAAACAGTCTGCTTTTAGGCAAGGCGCTGACGTGATGAATCTACTGAGCTTAGTGTGCTAAGTGAGGTAGATTCAGCGCAAAGCAACGCGGCATAAAAATAGACTGTGACCGAAAATTAGTCTTCGTCGATAGAGTTAGCATACCCTTCAGCATCAAGTAAATCGCCTAATTCACTGGCATCTTCTAACTTAACTTTGAACAACCAACCGTCACCAAAAGCGTCTGAGTTTACTAATTCTGGAGAATCTTCTAATTCTTCATTTACTTCAACAACTTCACCGGTTACTGGGGCGTAAATATCTGACGCCGCTTTAACCGACTCAGCTACGGCAACATCGTCACCCATACTAATTTCATCACCCACTTCTGGTAATTCAACAAATACCATGTCACCTAAAAGGTCTTGTGCGTGCTCAGTAATACCGACAGTAACGGTACCGTCACCTTCATTACGTACCCACTCGTGTGAGGCTGCATATTTTAATTCTGAAGGAATGTTGCTCATTTTTGTTGTTCCTTTATCTTGGTAAATTTAGTTAAATTCTTTTTAAATAATTGTTTGTGTTATTAGTGAAAATAACGGTGCTAAATAGCGCTAAGTTCTGTGCTAAGTTCTGTGCTAAACGACTGCTCAATTTAATATAGAGCATCTAAGCGTATTTTCAATTAAAAAACTTGCTTGCCGTTACGTACAAAGCTCGGCTTGGTTACTTGTACTTTCACTAATTTTTTACGCATTTCAACGTCAACAATATCGCCTACTTTAACGCTACGTGGCACGCGTGCTAATGCAACACTGTGGCCTAAGGTTGGCGAGAAAGTACCCGAGGTAATTACACCTTCAAAAAGAGGGCCGTCACCAAGCGCTGTAATCACTTTTTGACCGGTGCGAAGCACGCCTTTTTCGGTTAACACTAAACCGACTAATTTAGGCTGAGTACCCGCTTCTTTTTGCGCGGTTAATACGTCACGACCGATAAAGTCACGATCGCTTGGCTCCCAGCTAATGGTCCATGCCATATTTGCTGCGATTGGTGAAATGGTTTCGTCCATGTCTAAGCCGTATAAATTCATACCGGCTTCTAAACGTAAGGTATCACGTGCACCTAAACCACAAGGGCTTACGCCTTCATCAAGCAGCTTTTGCCAAAAATCTTCGGCAGCGCTGTCTGGTACAATAATTTCGTAACCCTCTTCACCGGTATAGCCGGTAGTGGCGATAAATAAATCACCCACTTGCACACCAAAAAAGGGCTTCATGCCTGCAACGGCGGCGCTTTCTTCAGCGGTTAATAACTTAGCTACTTTCGCTTTTGCTTGTGGCCCTTGCACGGCAATCATGCCAAATTCAGGACGTTCAGTAATGGTTAGATCAAAACCGGTCGCTTGCTGGTTCATCCACGCAAGATCTTTTTCACGGGTAGCCGAGTTAACCACTAAGCGGTAGTTGGTATCGCTGAAAAAGTAGATAATTAAATCGTCAATTACGCCACCGGCTTCATTAAGCATACCGGTATAAAGTGCTTTACCCGCAACCGTTAGTTTGGCGACATCGTTAATCACTAAACGACGTAAAAACGCTTTGGCATCGCTACCTTGCACATCAACAATGGTCATGTGCGATACATCAAACATCCCTGCATTTTGACGAACGGCATGGTGCTCTTCAATTTGCGAGCCATAGTTAATTGGCATTTCCCAGCCATGAAAATCAACCATTTTTGCGCCTGAGGCTAAGTGTTTTGCGTGTAATACAGTTTTATTAGTCATAGTATCTACCTTGAGGGTCACAAGTAGCGAAAAATTGCGGCAATTATAGCGAGCGACGACCGTTTATTCAACAAGCCGACAGCACAGCCTTCAAATTAAAAATGGAATAACATCAAGTAATCCGTATTATATTTCGATTATGGCGTGTTTTAAAATTATATTCAGGTTATCTTTGGTGAGAGCTAAAATCGCAGCGATTAATTTTTCACTGCGAGTTTAAAATATTTTTAGACTGGTAAGGTAAGCGCTAATATCGCGCTAATATCGCGCTAATAACGTGCTTAATCTGCTGGTTGTTGAGCAAAGCGAGGTAAGTCACTTTTTAAACCAAGTGCCTGCTCAATAAGCATTTTTTTAGCTGGCTTGAAATTGTTAAGCAGATTCATGCCAAGACCACGTAATAAGCCAACGCCAGCTTGCTGTAGCGCAAAAGCTTGCTTAATTGCTTCCATGGCGGCAATCATGTCACTGGCGTCACTTTTACGATAACGGGCGAACGCTTTAAGCACTTTCGGCTCGGCTAAATCTTGCTCTGGGGTTAACTCACTTAAACACTGAGTTAAGGCGGCAGCATCGAGTAAGCCAAGATTAACCCCTTGCCCTGCTAACGGATGAATGGTGTGCGCGGCATCACCAATCAGCACCATACGATTTTTAGTAAAATCTTGCGCTAAACGCATCGACAGCGGATGACTGAAGCGCTCACTAACCAACTTAATATTGCCAAGTTTACCATCACTAGCAGCGGTTAATGCTTTAGAGAACTCATTGGCATCAAGCGCAAGTAAACGCTGAGCGTCTTCCGGTGAGGTTGAATAAACAATAGAGCAAACATTACCCGCACTTGGATACAAAGGTAAAAATGCTAATGGCCCGCTAGGCAAAAATACTTGCCACGCGGTGTTTTGATGGCCTTGTTCACATTCAACCGTGGCAACAATGGCATGATGATCATAATCACGGGTGATCATGGGAACATCCATTTGTTTACGTAACCATGAATTGGCGCCATCGGCACCCACCACTAATTTAGCCAAAATAGGCATAGGCGCACTGTGCTCGTTGGCGGTAAAACTCGCAAACGCTTCACTTTCACCACTGGCGATATTGGCAAGCTTGCTGTCAGTAAAAAAACTGATGCCTTCATCTTGCTGTGCTTTTTGCCAGAGGGCGTTGCGGATCACTTTATTTTCAATGATCCAACCTAGTTGGTTATGTTTAGGAAAACCAGTTAAGTCATCCACAGCAAAGTCGAGTTTGCCAATACCGGCTTTGTCCCAAATGTGCATGTGTTGATAAGGTTGTAAGCGTTCGCTTTCAATGTGTGACCATATATCAATATGTTCAAAAATAGCTTTGCTGGCAACATTAATGGCACTAACCCGCACTTCGGGCTCGGCTAATAAATCACTCATCGGCAAGGTATCGGCAATGGCGATGGTTAACGTGGTGGTTTTTCGCAAAGCCAGCGCTAAGGTTAATCCCACCATGCCGGCACCGACAATTAATAAATCAAATTTTTGCATGCTTGTTTAATATCCCATTAATCTATTAACTAAGCCGCGCTTTATCGGCGAGCAGTAGTTCATTACTTTTAAGCCTATATTTCTACCCATAACCAATGGCGGTAAATCATTAGCGAATAAGGTCACTAGTGAGTCGGTAAGTTTAATTACGTGCTGTTGATCTTGTTGGCGCTGCTGTGCATAGTTAGTTAATAACGCAAAGCTGCCAAGATCTGCATCTGCTGTAGCTAATTGTTTTTTTATCAGTTGGGCCATTAGTGAAATATCGCGTAAGCCGAGGTTAAAGCCTTGGCCAGCAATAGGGTGAATAGTGTGCGACGCGTTACCAATTAACGCCATGCGATGATACGTTTGCTGCTGCGCTT
>Ga0209395_1007828_pt1 | contig 11095 bp, 11 predicted proteins | sample GOMGulsemesocosm_3_FD_184635 | JGI IMG/M metagenome (GOLD analysis project Ga0209395, IMG submission 184635) | Methane-oxidizing microbial communities from mesocosms in the Gulf of Mexico - GOM9D Gulf of Mexico (SPAdes) (version 2) | ecosystem: Environmental > Aquatic > Marine > Cold seeps... | reverse complement strand
ATTATCTTTGTCTTGTAAAATTATAACTGTTTATCAATGAAACTTTTTAACAACACAGAAGTAGCATTTTCTTTAAAGTCAGATTCGCAATTGGAGCGTGCCTTTTTTTTATTTAAAATGATTGAAAGCCAACCATTAGTACGAATTGGTACGGCGGTAACCAACTTTGCGTTAAAAGCGCATTTACCAGTCGAAGGATTAATTCGTTCAACAGTATTTGACCATTTTTGTGGTGGAGTAACTGAAGAAGATTGTTTGCCAAACATCGATAAAATGTATACAAAGAATGTACATGCTATATTGGATTATTCTGTAGAAGGAAAAGAAACAGAAGAACAATTTGATCATGCCTTAGAAAAGACCTTAAAAACCATTGATTTTGCACAAGAAAAAGATGCGATTCCATATGCAGTATTTAAACCCACTGGTTTTGGTCGTTTTGCATTGTACCAAAAAATTACAGAAGGAGAAGAATTAACTGTTGATGAAAAATCTGAATGGATTAGAGTTGTAGAACGATACCATACCGTTTGTAAAGAAGCAGTTAAAAAAGACGTACCATTACTAATAGATGCAGAAGAAAGTTGGATGCAAGATGCAGCAGATATTCTAATTGAAGAGTTAATGGAATTGTACAATACAGAAAAAGCGATTGTTTTTAATACTTTACAAATGTATCGTCACGATAGAATGGCGTACTTAAAAGAGTTGCATCAAAAAGCACATCAAAAAGGATTTCATATTGGTATGAAAGTGGTTCGTGGTGCGTACATGGAAAAAGAAAGAGCAAGAGCAGAAGAGAAGGGCTATGATTCTCCAATTTGTGTAGATAAACCTGCAACAGATGTAAATTATGATGCAGCGATTAGCTATATGATGGAACATCCAAAAATGGCCATTTTTGCAGGTACCCATAACGAAGAAAGCTCCTTTTTATTAATGGAATTGGCAAAAAAGTATAATATTGAACCAAACGATTACCGTTTGTGGTTTGGACAATTGTTTGGTATGAGTGATCATATCAGTTTCAATTTAGCAAATGAAGGATATAACGTTGCTAAATATGTGCCTTTTGGCCCTGTAAGAGATGTGATGCCCTATTTAATTAGAAGAGCAGAAGAGAATACCTCTGTTTCAGGACAAACAAGTAGAGAGTTGGGCTTGATAAAAACTGAAAGAAAAAGAAGAAAAGTATAGTGAGTACTTCTTTAGAAGAAATAAAAGAAAGCATACAAAAAAATAAAAAACGACTGGCTAAAGAGCTTCAAGAAAGCAAAGAGCTAGTCGTTTTATTAAAGAAATCTACCTACAATAAACTTTCTGATGATGAGAAAGGAAAAGTAAAAGAACAATTACTAGATATCTGCAAAGGCATTCCTGCTTTTGCCATATTTATGTTACCAGGAGGGGCGCTCTTATTGCCATTGTTGATTAAATTAATTCCCGATATTTTACCCAGTGCTTTTCAAGAAGATGACTCGAAAGAATAAAAAGTTTTTTTTCTTCTAATCCGAATAAAAGAATATATTTGTCACGTAAACTTTAGGAGTAGCTATTGCAGCTTGAGAAACATCCTTAGAACCTGATTTGGTTAATACCAGCGTAGGGAAAAGTTATTATCAATACTTGTATTGAGCTACTACCAATTGGTTTACACTAATATTTAATAGATATGATCACTGTAAAAGTAAACCAAAAAGAACAGCAAATTTCTGAAAATTTAACCGTAGAAAAATTCATTGAATCTTTAAAAATTCAAACGAATGGTATTGCTATTGCTATCAACTATACGGTAGTAAAGAAAACGGATTGGGTAACCAAACGGGTCATTCATAACGATGATATTTTAATTATTAAATCAACACAGGGAGGGTAAATTTCTATACATCATTAAGAATTTATTTAAAAGTTGATAAAGTAACTACAAACAACATAATAGGTAATAGCAACCAATACAATGAAAAGCAAAGACACAGCACCAAAACAAAACGGAATCACAAGAAATCCGTTTCCAAATTCAAAGAAAATTTATGTAAACGGAAAAATTCACCCGCAAATTAAAGTAGCGATGCGTGAAATTTCATTGAGTGATACTACAGATTCAATGACGAAAAAGAAGACACCGAACGAGCCTGTAACCGTGTACGATACTTCGGGTCCATATACAGACCCAGCAAAAGATATTGACATACACAGTGGTATTGAAAGAATTCGTGAAAATTGGATACTAGAACGTGGTGATGTAGAGCAATTAGATGCTTTTTCTTCAGAATATTGTAATGAACGTTTAAACGATACTAGTTTGGATCACATGCGTTTTAAGTTGTTACAAAAACCATTACGTGCAAAAAAAGGACAAAATGTAACCCAGTTGCATTATGCTAAAAAAGGAATCATCACTCCAGAAATGGAATACATAGCAATACGTGAAAACCAACGAATTGAGGAGATGACCGAAATTAGAAAGCAGCATAAGGGAGAACACTTTGGAGCTTCTATACCTGAAAAAATTACCCCAGAATTTGTCCGTTCAGAAGTGGCAAGGGGGCGTGCAATAATTCCTTCGAATATTAACCACCCAGAAGCAGAACCTATGATTTTAGGGCGAAACTTTTTGGTAAAGATCAATGCCAATATTGGGAATTCTGCCGTAACCTCTTCTATAGAAGAAGAAGTAGAAAAAGCAGTATGGGCTTGCCGTTGGGGGGCAGATAACATCATGGACTTATCTACAGGAGAAAACATTCACGAAACCCGTGAATGGATTGTACGTAACTCTCCAGTACCCGTAGGTACGGTGCCAATTTACCAAGCTTTAGAAAAAGTAAATGGCGTTGCTGAAGATTTAACATGGGAAATTTTCCGTGACACATTAATTGAGCAAGCAGAGCAAGGAGTAGATTACTTTACCATTCATGCCGGAGTCTTATTGCGTTATGTACCAATGACAGCCAAGCGTGTTACCGGTATTGTATCTCGTGGGGGGTCTATCATGGCCAAATGGTGTTTGGCACATCATAAAGAAAGTTTCTTATACACACATTTCGAAGATATTTGTGAGATTTTAAAATCGTACGATGTTGCGTTCTCATTAGGAGATGGCTTGCGTCCAGGTTCTGTAGCAGATGCCAATGATGAAGCTCAGTTTGCAGAATTAGAAACCTTGGGAGAGTTAACACAAATTGCACGCAAGCACGAAGTACAGTGCTTTATAGAAGGACCAGGTCACGTGCCAATGCATATGATTAAGGAAAATATGGAAAAACAAATTGAACTTTGTGACGAAGCTCCGTTTTACACATTAGGGCCCTTAACAACAGACATTGCTCCGGGATACGATCATATTACTTCAGGAATTGGAGCGGCGATGATTGGATGGTATGGCTGTGCGATGTTGTGCTATGTAACCCCAAAAGAACATTTGGGATTGCCAAATAAAGAAGATGTACGTGTTGGTGTGATTACGTATAAGTTAGCAGCACACGCTGCCGATTTGGCAAAAGGACATCCAGGATCTCAGCATAGAGATAATGCCTTGAGTATGGCACGGTTCGAATTTAGATGGGAAGATCAGTTTAATTTAGGGTTAGACCCAGAACGTGCCCGTGAATACCACGATGAAACCTTGCCTGCAGCAGGAGCAAAAATTGCACATTTCTGTTCTATGTGTGGTCCAAAATTCTGTTCTATGAAAATTTCTCAAGAAGTACGTGATTTTGCTGCAGAGAATGATATTGTAGACAATGAGGTAATCGCAAAAGGCATGGAAGAAAAGTCGAAAGAATTTATAGAAAAAGGATCAGAAGTATATTTGTAGTAGCATAATTAGGAAGTTCCCACGCGATAAAAAAAAGCGTGGGCGGGCTTTCTGCTATATCTTTTTTGTAAAAAAGGATGTCGCGTCTATCCCTAACTCAAATACGTCATTCTGAACTTGTTTCGGGATATCATTAAATAAGAAAGGAATGTTAATAGCACTCACATCAGAACAAGAAATACCAAATGAAGTACTGCTTATACATCAGTTGTTTGAAGCTGGTTTAGAAGTGTTACATCTTAGGAAACCTTATAAAAACTATGAAGAACACATTGCATATTTGAACTTAATTAATGAAGAATATCACAATCGAATAGTAGTACACCATTTTCATGAATTGGTCAATACTTTTCATGTAAAGGGAATTCATTTTCAAGAACAAAAAAGAAAAGAAGTATTGGAAAATGGGAATCGGTATTTTAATGGATTAAAAATGTTAGGCAAAACAATTAGTTCTTCTTTTCATGAGCCCGAAACGATAGAAAACTGTGAGTTTGAATTTGATTACCACTTATTAAGTCCAGTGTTTTCTTCGATTTCTAAAAAAGGGTATGAAGGAAGAGGTTTTAATGTCAATCATATTGATAAAATTATTATTGGAATGGGAGGAATCAAGGCAGATACTATCGATGTAACAATGGAGTTAGGATATAAAGGTGTTGGTGTTTTAGGTGGAATTTGGAATACCGATAACCCAATTAAAAGTTTTATCGAAATAAAACGTCAATATACAGCAGCGTTGAACGCAGATGTAGCAATGAGAAACATATGACACAAAAACCATATATAGTAACCATAGCAGGGCTAGACCCATCAAGTGGCGCAGGAATCACCTCAGATATTAAAACATTTGAAGCGCATAATTTATATGGGCTTTCTGTTTGTACAGCGGTAACCGTCCAAAATGATGTTTCTTTTAAAAATTGTGTTTGGATTGATGAAGAAATAATTATCGATCAAATAAAAACGGTATTTGAACGATTTTCAATATCGGTAGCTAAAATAGGGATTATTGAATCTTGGAAGGTTTTGTATCGCGTTGTTGTATTGTTAAAAAAGTTGAATCCTGACATTAGCATCGTGTTAGATCCAATTCTAACAGCAAGCACAGGGTTTAATTTTCATGACAACGAAGATGAGCTCGTAGTTTTTGAAAAAGTGTTGCGCAATTGTGAGTTTGTCACCCCAAATTACCTAGAAATAAAAGAACTATTTCCAGAAAAGACAATTGAAGAAACGATTGCTTATATTTCAGAAAGAACCAATGTCTATGTAAAAGGTGGACATCGAACGACTAAAAAAGGTTGGGATGAAGTGTATTACAGTGCTATAGTTCAAATGAATTTAGCTCCTGGTGTAGATAAAGTATACGAAAAACATGGAAGTGGTTGTGTGTTATCTTCAGCATTAGCAGCTAACCTTGCTACTGAAATGTCTATAGAAGATGCATGTAAAAATGCAAAACGATATACAGAACAATTTTTAAATTCAAACGAATCCTTATTAGGGAATCATGAATATAAGTATAGAGGAGTTAAGGAGATGAGGAGATGAGGAAGGAAAGAGTAAAAATGCTAAAAATTAAAAGAAATGGAAAAATCAAAGACATTTGAAGATGTATTAGTTTGGCAAAAAGCACATCGGTTTGTGTTAGCTGTCTATAAGTTAACAAAAGTGTTTCCTAAACAAGAAACATATGGTTTAACAAGTCAGTTTAGAAGAGCGGCGGTATCTATAGCAGCAAATATTACAGAAGGATACAAAAGATTTAGTACTAAAGAAAAATTACGTTTTTATAATATAGCACAAGCATCATTAGAAGAGTGTCGTTATTTTTTAATACTATCAAAAGATTTGGAATATGTAAATAATATAACTAAAGAAAAAGAACTTATTGAAGAAGTTAGTAAAATGCTAAATTCATATTGCAGAAGTATTCTAAATTCCTCAATAACTAAAAATAGTTAACTACTGAAATTTTTAACTTCTCAACTACTAAAAAAAAATGATGATACCGAAATTACATTATATATCGCAAGGAGAAACTCCAGAAATGCATCTCGCAAATATTCAAAAAGCCTGTGCTTCTGGAGCAGAGTTGGTACAACTACGTATGAAGCATTTTTCTGAAGAAGAGGTGTTGGCAACAGCTATAAAAGCGCGAGAAATTACAGGGCATTTTCAGACACGACTCATAATAAACGATTATTATAAGATTGCTAAAGAGGTAAAAGCCGATGGTGTTCATTTGGGGAAATCTGATGCAGACCCCATGGAAGTACGAACGCATTTATTTAGCTGGCAATTAATCGGAGGAACAGCGAATACATTAGAAGATTGCCAAGAACTAAGCAGTAAAAAAGTTGATTATATCGGACTGGGGCCATTTCGATTTACAAAAACAAAAGATAATTTGGGACCAGTGCTGGGCGAAAATGGATATGCAGCAATAGTAGAAGCGCTAAAAACCGACATTCCGATAATCGCTGTAGGTGGCATAACATCATATGATATTTTAGATGTTATGATCACAGGAGTCTATGGTATTGCTGTTTCAGGAGCGATTACACGTGACTTTAATAGCATTCCGAAATTTAAAGAAATGATTGCAGGAGGTTCCATAGAAGAACAACGTTGGAATCCCGAAGAAAAAAAATAAACACTAGAAAAAATTACTGCGTTAGGGATTGAAGCGGCATCCTTTTGCGCTGAGTTCAGATGAATTTATATCGCGACACAACATAAATTTGTGTTGAGAACGCGCAAAAGATATAGCAAAAAGCCCGCCCGGAAGGAACGCGCAAACAAAAAACAAACATGTTACAAATAGCAGACAAAGAGTTTAAATCGAGATTGTTTACAGGAACGGGTAAATTTGCTTCCTCTAAGCTTATGAAAGAAGCACTGTTGGTGTCAGAAAGTGAATTGATAACAGTCGCGTTAAAACGTGTAGATGTGCAAGACGATCAAGATGATATCTTGACACACTTGAGGCACTCTAGAATTAATTTATTACCAAACACATCGGGTGTTCGAACAGCAAAAGAAGCTGTTTTTGCCGCCGAATTGTCTCGTGAAGCATTAGAAACCAACTGGATAAAGCTAGAGATTCATCCAGACCCTAAATACTTATTACCAGATCCTATTGAAACGTTGAAAGCGGCAGAAGAACTGGTGAAATTAGGTTTTGTGGTAATGCCATACATACATGCCGATCCCGTTTTATGCAAGCGTTTGGAAGAGGTTGGTGTGCAATGTGTCATGCCTTTAGGAGCACCTATAGGAAGCAACAAGGGAATAAAAACACAAGAGTTTTTAGAAATTATTATCGATCAAACCAATGTACCTGTAATTGTAGATGCGGGTATTGGAGCACCATCTCACGCTGCGTTTGCAATGGAACTTGGTGCAGATGCGGTATTGGTAAATACGGCCATTGCAGTTTCTCAGAACCCGGTAGAAATGGCAAAAGCATTTAAGTTGGCAGTAGAAGCAGGCAGAATTGCTTATGAAGCGAAGTTGGCGCCAGTTGTGTATAAAAAAGCAGCAGCAAGTAGTCCGTTAACATCGTTTTTGAATTAATATGAGAAGTAAAGTAATGAAGGCGATAAGAAATGATCAATTTCTTCTAAAGGAAGTTATTAATCTTAACTTTTGTATTAGCTGGCTAACACAATAACTCCAGAACTACGAAATTCATAACTCCTAAAAAAATGAAAACATTTAAAAATACATTCGACACGTATAACTGGGATGATACACTACAAAGCATTTTTTCTAAATCAGAAGCAGATGTAGTTCGTGCTTTGGGAAATTCTAAAAGAGATTTGGAAGATTTTAAAGCGTTGATTTCTCCTGCTGCTAAACCCTATATAGAGCAGATGGCACAATTGAGTCAGATGTTGACACAAAAGCGCTTTGGAAATACCATGCAAATGTATGCACCCATGTATTTAAGTAACGAATGTCAGAATATTTGTACCTATTGCGGATTTAGCATGACCAATAAAATTCCGCGTAGAACCTTAACAGACGCCGAGATTTTACAAGAAGTTACCTTCTTAAAGCAAAAAGGGTATGATCATATTTTACTAGTGACCGGCGAAGCTAATAAAACTGTTGGCGTTGAGTATATCAAGAATGCGATTCAGTTGATACGTTCGCACTTTTCTAATATTACCATAGAAGTACAACCATTAGATAAAGAAGACTATGAACTTCTTATTGAACATGGCTTATATGCTGTATTGGTATATCAAGAAACCTATCATCGAGATGAATATAAAAAGCACCACCCGAAAGGGAAAAAGTCAAATTTTGACTATCGTTTAGATACTCCAGATCGTTTAGGAAAAGCAGGGATTCATAAGATTGGATTGGGGGCATTATTTGGTTTGGAAGATTGGCGTGCAGATAGTTTTTTTACCGCATTGCATTTAAAATATTTACAAAAAACCTATTGGAAAACGAAGTACTCCATTTCTTTTCCAAGGCTTCGTCCTCATTCAGGAGGTTTAGAGCCTAAGGTAGCAATGACCGATCCCGATTTAGTGCAATTGATATGTGCTTTTCGATTGCTCGATGAAGATGTTGAATTGTCTATGTCTACCAGAGAAAGTGAAGTATTTAGAAATAATATAGTCCATTTAGGAATTACATCTATAAGCGCTGAATCGAAAACAAATCCAGGTGGTTATGCTGTAGCACCAACAACGTTAGAGCAGTTTGAGATTTCTGACGAACGAAGTACGGAAGTTATTGAGAACATGTTAAAAGCGCAAGGAAAAGAAGTGGTTTGGAAAGATTGGGCAAATAATTGGCAATAGCAATGAAATTAACAGCAAAAGAACAACAACATTACAGTCGCCACCTTATACTAGAAGAACTGGGAGAAGCGGGACAGCTGAAACTTAAAAAAGCAAAAGTATTGGTAGTAGGAGCAGGTGGTTTAGGCTGCCCAGTCCTGCAATATCTAACAGCTGCTGGAGTTGGTACGATTGGAATTATTGACGATGATGTAGTAGAAGCAAGTAATTTACAACGACAGGTTTTATTTACCTATGAGGATATTGGTGTTTCTAAAACTGTAGCAGCGGTTGCCCGTTTAGCAGGATTAAACCCCTTTGTTAATTTTAAAACCTATCAAGAAAAATTAACCCGTGAAAATGCAATTGAATTGTTTACGCAATTTGATATTGTGGTAGATGGAAGCGATAATTTTCCTACGCGATATTTATGTAATGATGCTGCTGTTTTAACTAACAAACCATTGGTTTTTGGAGCTATTTATAAGTTTGAAGGGCAGGTGAGTGTGTTTAATTATCAAAAAGGACCAAGCTACCGTTGTTTGTATCCAAATGCACCCAAACCAACAGAAGTACCCAATTGCTCTGAAATAGGTGTTTTGGGGGTTTTACCAGGAATTATAGGCAGTTTACAAGCCAATGAGGTATTAAAAATTATTTGTGGGTTAGGAACCGTGTTGCGTGGTAAATTACTGACATTCGATGCCTTGAAAATGCAACAATTCCTAATTAATTTTGAAAAAACTAACGAAGCCAAACGTTCAAAATTACAGGCTAATTATGATTTATTCTGTGGCATTAGTGTGCCAACTAAAGAAATTTCTTTGCAACACTTGGAAAATAATAAAAAGAAATACAACCTATTAGATGTTCGTGAAGAGGAGGAAAGAGCCGAGTATCATATCGGGGGAATTCATATTCCATTGGATGCATTGAAGTATCGTTTGGATGAGATAAGTCAAGATAAATCGCTGGTAGTATATTGTAAATCAGGAATTCGAAGTAAAAGAGCAATTGAGTTGTTAAGGGCACATCAGGTATCTTGCACACTGATCAATCTAAAAGGGGGATGTTTCTAAGTATGGTAGGGTGTAAAATCATTTATTTGTAGTTTTTTAATTTTCAGAGGATTAAACTTTTTAGGTTTAGTTCTGTTATTAAAAGTAAAAAGACTACTTTTGCAGCTTCAAAATAAGCAAGCATGCAACCAATTAGAAATATCGCTATTATAGCCCACGTAGATCACGGAAAAACAACCTTAGTTGATAAGATTATCGACCAAGCAAAAATCTTAGACGATCGTAAAGAACGAAAAGATTTATTGTTAGATAATAACGACTTAGAGCGTGAAAGAGGAATTACCATTCTTTCTAAAAACGTATCTGTAAACTACAAGAACACAAAAATTAATGTAATTGATACACCTGGTCACGCCGATTTCGGAGGTGAAGTAGAACGTGTATTAAAAATGGCTGATGGTGTTTTATTATTAGTTGATGCATTTGAAGGACCAATGCCACAAACTCGTTTTGTATTAGGTAAAGCCTTAGAATTAGGATTAACGCCTATTGTTGTTGTGAATAAAGTAGACAAAGAAAACTGTACTCCTGATTTAGTTCATGAAAAAGTATTCGATTTAATGTTTGCCTTAGAAGCAACTGAAGAGCAATTAGACTTTGCAACTGTTTATGGATCTGCAAAGAACAATTGGATGAGTACTGATTGGAAAAACGAAACTGACAATATTGTACCTTTATTAGATGCGGTATTAGAATCTATTCCAGAAACTAAATACAACGAAGGAACTCCACAAATGCAAATTACGTCGTTAGACTTTTCTTCATTTACTGGAAGAATTGCTATAGGACGTATTTTTAGAGGAGATTTACATGCAGGTAAAGATTACATGTTATGTAAAGCAGATGGTACTACCAAGAAAGTAAGAATTAAAGAATTGCACGTATTCGAAGGAATGGGGAAAGTTCAAGTAGATACAGTGCCATGTGGAGATATTTGTGCGATTACAGGTATTGATGGATTTGAAATTGGTGATACTATTGCTGATTTAGAAAACCCTGAAGCATTGCCAAGAACAGAAATTGACCAACCTACCATGAGTATGTTGTTTACCATTAACAATTCTCCTTTCTTTGGTAAAGAAGGAAAATATGTTACTTCTCGTCACTTAAGAGATCGTTTGTTTAAAGAATTAGAAAAGAATTTAGCTTTAAAAGTTGAAACTACTGATTCTGAAGATAAATTCAATGTGTTTGGTCGTGGAGTATTACACTTGTCTGTATTGATTGAAACAATGCGTAGAGAAGGATATGAATTACAAGTGGGAAGACCACAAGTAATTATCAAAGAAATTGACGGTAAGAAAAATGAACCTATGGAAACATTGTCTATTGATGTACCAGAAGAGTTTGCTTCTAAAGCTGTAAACTTAGTTTCTTTACGTAAAGGAGACTTA
>Ga0209395_1007824_pt1 | contig 11100 bp, 7 predicted proteins | sample GOMGulsemesocosm_3_FD_184635 | JGI IMG/M metagenome (GOLD analysis project Ga0209395, IMG submission 184635) | Methane-oxidizing microbial communities from mesocosms in the Gulf of Mexico - GOM9D Gulf of Mexico (SPAdes) (version 2) | ecosystem: Environmental > Aquatic > Marine > Cold seeps... | reverse complement strand
TTAATCTCTTCTTTACCTGCCTGCCCATCTTCAAATAACTGGCTAAGTTCTCGAAGTTCTCTTAATTCCATCGGTAACATTTTGTAAAAATCCTTTTGAATTTTAAATCACGATTAGCGATTAGCGTAACGTTTTTCAGGTTTGTGACAATTAGGAATCAGGCGTATAGAGTCTCGTCCTTCATCGATATATTCCTTATAAAGAGCTTTTAGTTCAGATTGCTCTTCAATAGTCGCTAAATTACTTGTCATTTGTTCGAATAAAAAATTTAGACGAACGACTTTGTTTCTATCCATTCAAATACCGAATAACTCTTCAGATTTAACTAAAAATATCAAGATTATTTATCTATGCCAATATAGGACAAACAAACTTATATTATTAATAATAAATATAACGCTATAAGTTTGAAAATAAATTTGTTAAACAAATGGTTATATAGAGGGGGGAAGGTTGGTGTACATGAGGCTTACGACATGTCTTACAATTAATTTGGTGATAGCTCACAAATTTAACTATCAATCAACGATCTAACAAATCACATCAAACAACTGATAAATATTTATTATATTAATTAGCTGTCTACTATCAAGTTACGGGTAAGATTGCTCTTTTGTGTTTATATAAGTTTAAGTCTACTGTGGATTTATCAATAAGAATGGGGTCAGTTAAGTTATAATTATTTCAAATCAGATGAAGATAATTTCAACCAAGCTTAAAATTACTGTTAACTACATGACATTACTTTAGATGAGTTAATGCAGTGTTTGAGTCCTGAAAAGTTCTTTCGTATTAATCGCCAGTGGATTGTTAATATAGAATCAATTATTACCATTAAAACTCACCAACAGAAAAACTTAGTTTTAACCTTGTCTCCTAATATTGAGCGATAGGTAATCGTTAGCCAAGATAAAATAAAAGCGTTTAAATATTGGTTATCTACCGGTTAAGTACCTTTTAATATATATAGAACGCCGTACCTCTAATTGTATCTGAATTCGTAATTGGCAACAGCCAAATACTAAATACATAGCTTACCGAGTATTTAAAACTCTTCTGATTTTATTAAAAACTAACGTTTTTATTGGATATAAATAGCTAATATTCGCTACAAAAAGGCCATTAACTCACTTTACCAAGAATATAAAAGTTAATTAAAATGACAACCTGCCGATATAATAAATATTAGAACTTAATGAAGATATTCAGATGAAAGCTAAATTAGAGTTACACTCAATCAAGTTAACGCCAAAATACATTGAAAATGAACTTGCTCAGCAATCCATTCAATTTCACAAAGATATGTTGAGAAAATTAAGTGAGAGGGCATTAAATAGGGCATTTCAACTGGATAGGTCTCGTGTATAAGAATATGCTTTCACTAATATAGTTAAAAGCTATATTATTATTTTTTATCGATAATAATCTGCACTCTACAGCGTTTTTTTTATTAATAAAGTTAACTTCATGAATGTTGGCTAATTGGAAGTAGACAATGGTAATATAAAATTTTCAGTTTTATTTTAAAAAATTCCTTAGGTTTCCATTGCTAACTTAGCTTACCTTACCTAGTTCGATTATTTTGTTGATTGCTTCTGTAATAGATCTATTGAGCATCACATCGATTACATATTTTATTTTTTGCTAAAAATTAATATCGAATTAAGTTAGAACAAAGCAACGACTCAATTTATTGGGTTATTCTACAAATGCCAAATGCCAAATGCCAAATGCCAAAGGACAGTTATTGTTTAACCAATAAAATAGCGGAAATTTATATCTTCTCAATTGAAACCGCAATCGATTTATAAGTTGGCGTTCCACAACCATCAGCAATACTTTCTAAGGGGACTAAGGGGTTAGTTTCAGGGTAATATGCTGCGACGCAACCTGAAGGTATTGAGTATTCAACAATTTTAAAATTAGAAACAGAACGTTCAATACCATCGTTTGATACTGTGGTTATTTTTACACAATCACCATTTTTCAATGCTTGTTTACTGATATCTTCTTCGTTCATAAAGATAACATTTCGCTGGCCATATACACCACGGTAGCGATCATCCATACCATAAATAGTGGTATTGTATTGGTCATGAGAACGCATAGTTTGCATGGTTAATACGGGCTTTTCTGTCATCAATTGTGCTCGTTCGTGTGCGAGTTGTTCTGGTAGGTCTGCATCAGAAAAAGTGGCTTTTTTCTCAGGGGTACGCCATTGGCGCAGTGCAGCAGAATTTTGTAGGTAAAAGCCTCTGCCTTCTTTTATACGAGAGTTATAACTTTCAAAACCAGGCAATACGGCACTTATTTCTTCACGAATTAATGCATAGTCACTCGCTAATTTTTTCCAATCTACTTCTTTATCGCCTAAAGACGCCATTGCCATACCCGCGACAATAGAGGTCTCTGAACGAAGCTTGTCAGATGTAGGTTCATTTTGTCCCCTTGACGCATGTACCATGCTCATGGAGTCTTCTACCGTGATACATTGTTCGCCACTCGTTTGCCTGTCAATTTCTGTACGGCCAAGACACGGTAGAATTAACGCGCGTTTTCCTGTTATCACGTGGCTTCTATTAAGCTTAGTGCTAATTTGTACGGTTAAATCACATTTTTTTAAGGCCTGGTGAGTACGTTTAGTATCTGGGGTTGCCGCTGAAAAGTTACCCCCTAGTGCAATAAATACTTTAGCTTTACCTTCAAGCATGGCATGAATCGATTCAACGGTATTAAAGCCTGAGTCTCGTGGAACACTAAAAGTGTAACGCTTTTCTAATGAGTCAAGAAAGTCCATTGATGGATTTTCGTTGATCCCCATGGTGCGATTTCCTTGTACATTTGAATGGCCACGTACCGGACATGCACCAGCACCGGCTTTGCCAATATTACCTCTGAGCATTAGCACATTTACTAGCTCACGAACTGTAGCAACAGAATGTCTGTGTTGGGTAATGCCCATCGCCCAAGTGAAAATAACCTTGTCACTGCTGGCGTATATTGTTGCTATCTGTTCAATTTCTTCACGAGTTAAATTACATTGATCGAGAATTTTTCCCCAATCGCTTGCGGCAACACTGCGTTGATAGGCCTCAAAACCATGGCAATGTTCATTGATAAAGTCAGTATCAAGTACTGATTTGTCTTGTTCAAATCGCTCAAACAAACATTTAGCTACGCCACGCAATAACGCCATGTCTCCGCCTAATCGAGGCGTGAAATAATATTTACTGATGGTAGTACCCGTTAAAAATATCATTTCTTTTGGGCTTTGTGGGTCTGAAAACTTTTGTAAACCGCGCTCTTTTAAATTGTTAATTGAAACAATTTTAGCGCCGCGTTTACTTGCTTCACGTAAAGTCCCCAACATACGTGGGTGATTAGTCCCCGGATTTTGACCAAAGACAAAAATGGCGTCAGCTTTAGAGAAGTCGTCCATGGTAACCGTGCCTTTACCAATTCCTACGCTTTTGGTCATACCAACACCTGAGGCTTCATGGCACATGTTTGAGCAGTCAGGAAAGTTATTAGTACCTAGTGCTCGGCCAAATAATTGGTATAAGTAAGCGACTTCATTGCTTGCTCTACCCGACGTATAAAGTAAGGCTTCATTGGGAGAAGATAGCTGTTGCAGACTAAGTCCAATCACTTTAAAAGCATCTTCCCAGCTAATAGGTTGGTAGTGTTGGCTTATTCCGTCGTAGTACATTGGCTCGGTTAAACGGCCGCTTTTTTCTAAAGAATGGTCATCCCATTGCTGTAACTCGGCTATCGAATACTGTCTGAAAAAACTGCTATCTACACGCTTACTCGTTGCTTCCCATGCAATGGCTTTAACGCCATTTTCGCAAAAGTCAACCTTGCCAGCCGTTGTAGAATCTCCCCATGCACAACCTGGGCAGTCAAAACCACCAGGTTGATTAGCTCTAAGTAATGCTTTAACGCTTTTGGCTGCATTTTCACTTTGGATCAAATGTTTAGCTGAGCTTCTTAATGCTCCCCAGCCACCTGCAGGCGAAGAATAGGCAGGGTTGTTTTTTGATGACTTAGACATGTAAATTCTCTTTTGGAATAGCGTTTTAGTTGTTCGTGTTGGCAAAAACTAAGTTAAATTACGTATTGTAGGCCTAACTAACTCAGATAAACCAACGACCTTAGCGATTAAAGCATGACTGGTGCAATTTGACATTAAGGAAAATATCATTAGTCACTTTTTCTTATCTGATAAACAATCAAGTCATTTATCAATTGCTGAATGGCGGCCAATACCTTCTTGAAATTAGGGTATTTTAGCAGATATATAGTAAAAAGCAGCGCAATGATTGATCTTCTTTGCTGATTTTTAAAGATACCAGCTAATGTGTCATTGGCTTAGATTTTATGCAGTAAGATGTCAGCTTGTGTATTTTTATTAAAGCACTTATTTCCATGGTGTTGTTATTGCCGACCATAAAAATTACTGATGTATATCAATATGGTCAACTTAAAAATAGATCCAGATTTAACATTTCTCTGGAATAGTTTAACGTAACGTGAATTCCATTCCAAATATCATAAATTACCAGAGTCCATGTGCTTAGGTAACTTAAAACTTCTTAGATAACATACAAGTCTGATTACATTTTTTAACACAATTGTTTTAAAACGTTTGTAGTACTGTTAATATGCGCAACTTAAATGCAAACGAATGTCATTCGCATTCGTGTTTACATTACTCTAAAGGTTTAACAAATGAAATTATCTCCAGTGGCTGGTGCTGTATGCACCGGTTTATTGCTCTCTTCGACAGTAAGTGCGAATACTAATCCTAAGGAAGTAGTTACTGATGAAGAACGAAAAATTGAACGTATTATGGTTACCGGACAAAAAATAACGAGAACACTACAAGAAACGACTACCAGTGTTGCCGTTGTAACCGCTCAAGATATTGAACAGCAAAATATTAGTAGTTTTTATGATGCCCTAACGATCACAGCAAATACCCATGCAACTTCCGATGGTAGTTTTAGCATTCGTGGTATTAACGGTACTAATGTTTCGGGTGGTGGTAATAGTTATTTAGCCAGTGTTTATGTTGATGGAGCATCATTGCCGAGACAAATGATCAGTGGTGGAAGTTTCTCTACTTGGGATGCGAGCCAAGTAGAAATATTACGTGGACCACAATCAACTTTACAAGGCCGCAATGCATTAGCGGGCGCGGTAATAATGAATACTCAGGCAGCAACGCATGACTGGGAAGGAAAATATAGACTGCAAACTGGTGAATACGGCGAAAGAGAAGCGGCAATTGCTTTTGGCGGTGGCCTTATTGAAGATCAGCTCGCTTTTCGTTTCAGTGGTGAGCATAAAGAAGCTGATGGTTTTATTGAAAACCTAACGCTTAATCAACCAGCTAATGCCCGTGAAGATCAACTTTACCGCTTAAAATTTTTACTCACCCCTGATGCATTACCGGACTTTACCGTTCAGCTTTCCTTTACCCATGCCGAAAATGAGCGTGGTCTCGGTTGGATAAACAATCCTAATTATGGAAAAGGCGATAAAAAAGTTTCTGTTTATAGTCATCCTTATATTTATAATAACCTTGCCAATAAGAAATTTTATGATGCGGACTTAATATCACTAAAGCTTGACTATGCACTTAATGACGAATGGGATCTTACTTCTGTAACAACTAACTCCACCGTTGATGACGGCTCTATTCGAGATGCCGATGGCACTGCTGAAGAACTCAGTCGAAATAATTGGAATACGAGCATTGATACCTTTAGTCAAGAGGTACGATTGACTTTTGATTATGAAAACCTGCAAGGCATAGTTGGTGCATACTATTTCAAGGAAGATATCAACAGTAAGACTATCGGATTGAGCAATTTAACACTAGATAGAGCCGGTTTAGATGATGATTTTTTAATGAGAAATTATGGTTTAGATGCGGGCACTGCTAGCTTAGTTCTATCGCAATACGACGCGTTTAATCCAGCTGTGTATGTTAATACCGGCGATACAGCAACTATAGTAACCAGTTATGCACTTTTCAGTGACTTGGTTTACCAAATCACTGACCAATGGGATATTTACGCGGGTTTACGTTTAGACCGCGAGGAACAGGAAAACGCCGACCATACCACTGTAACATTAAGCAATGGCCATTTACTGCCAGATCCTGCTAGTTATCAGGGCACACCATACCAAGGGCTAGTGCCATTAATTACCGGTATTAATACCTTTATCAACAACAGTGTTGAAAACGCGAATGGCACGACCCCATTGGTTGATGCTAGCTTTGATACGGTTTTACCTAAAATTGGTGTTAGTTATCATTGGAATGAAGACTTAACGACTAGTTTTACTTTTCAACAAGGTTATCGTTCTGGTGGCGTAGGAACCAATACAGCAAAAGCAACAGCATATCAGTACGATCCAGAATATACTGATAATTATGAGTTTTCATTGCGATCTACTTGGTTAGAGGGCGACTTAGTCGCTAATGCCAATTTCTTTTATATTGACTGGACAGATCAACAAGTAAGAGTGCAACTCTCTGGTAATGTTTTTGATACCGAAACAAAAAATGCTGGCAGCTCTAAACTAGAGGGGTTTGAGTTAGAATTGACTTACCAAGTGAATAATCAACTTAAAATATATTCATCAATCGGGCAGGCAAAAAGTGAATTTACTGAGTTTTTAGTTGTTGCTCCTAAATCAAACACGTCAACGCGTGGCTTAAGTGCTAACGATGATGTTTATGATTTATCAGGCAGAAGTTTTGCCGATTCTCCTGAGTGGACCGGAAACATTGGTGCCACGTATACTGCAGATAATGGTTTCTTTGCCAATGTCAGTGCTAATTATGCTAGTAGCTCTGCAGGTTATATTAATCCATTTATTAGCGGCCATGAGCCTGGTGATGAATATTATGATGTGCAGAATCCTAGTCGTACTTTAGTTAATTTGCAATTAGGATATGAATGGGAAGAAATAGGTGTTTATTTAAAAGCGAACAACCTGCTTGATGAAGAGTATTTAGAATATAACGGCGAAGAGACTATTACTATCGGTCAGCCAAGGCAAGTTAGTTTAAGTGTTAGAGGTAGTTTTTAACTTCTTAAATGAGGTATGCGATTAATCGCCTACCAAGTTAAAGATAACTAGCGATAAATTGCCATAAAAAAAGGAGCCTTGGCTCCTTTTTGTAAATGACTTCCACAAATATACTAAGTGTATATAATCTTTATTCACCTCAATAGGAGATATAAGTCATTTGGCGTAAACAGGCTTACGCGGCTTTTAAAAAACTTTTTCCAAAGGAAAAAGTTACTCATTGAGATTAGACATTGTATCGATTTTACAGCCACTTATAAGCTCTTCCTCAGAAGGGATTTCAAATTTTGGTTCCATAAAATCGAACATCATCTTTGTAACCTCAAAAGAATAAACCTTTGGATCTTTTTCTATATTGCGTTTTTCTACCCTTTTTTTACGGATATCTTGTGGTGCGTTTAAGTAATGTACTTCTGAAAGTATATTTAGCTTTTTAGCTTTATTAGAAAATATGTCTCTTTGTGCTTTAGTTGTAAATCCTAAGTCTAAAACAACATTTCCTTTTAATGCTAAAATTTGCTCAGTAACTTGCCATATTTGTTCATAACACCTATTTACTCTCTCCATCATCCAAGTGTAATCGAGAGACGTGATATCTTTCGAAAATAATGTTTGCATCCAAGGGTCTATGGAAAAATGAACTGCATCTGCTTTCTCAGAAATTGATAATGAGTATGTTGTTTTTCCTACGCCTATAGGACCACATACTAGAATTAATCTTGCCATAATAAGCTATCTCTCTCTTTTATTAATCAGCCCTTTTAATGGGCTATGAAATAGTGGGTTGATAAGAGTGATACAGAGGTAGCACTCATATTTACTCTGTTAAACGGTAATTCTTCGTCTTAGCACTTTATTTTATTGAGGAGACCTAAAAGTTGTTTAACTTCTGATTCTTCTAATAATGAAAAAATTGAGCTACAACTATGTTCGAAGGAATTTAAAGCATCGCCATATAGCTCGTTTCCTGCACTTGTAAGGCCAACTAAGCTTTGACGCGCATCTCTTGAGTTTACAATCTTTAACACTATATTATTCTTTGTCATGGGCGCTAAGATCCTTGTAACACCAGATCCTGTTAAACCAATTGAGTCGGCTAAAGCTATACGGCTTAATGAACCACCTGGAGCGTTATGTAATTTGTGCATAATAATAAATTCTGTGAAGCTTAAGCCATGAACACTAAGACAAGAGTCTAGTTTCTTATTTAATAAGGTGCTTATGTAAGTTTGTTCCAACATTAACGATGTTCGATTTATTAAGTTCATATAATATCCTTGAAATATACTTGATTGGTCAAGTATATTTCAATTAAATAAAAAGTCAAACGATTAAAATAAAAACAGCAAAGCGTGATGATAAAAGCTTAGTGGTTTTCGATAAATGGATATTAGTCAGTTGATACTGCTGGTTATGATTAAACATAACTTTAAAACGTTATGTTTAATTCTAGCATTTGGTAGAAAGGCGGTTATCTAAGTAACCGACTTATATGAAAAAAATCTTTTAATAAGTTTACCTATGTTCTCTAAAACACAATCATCTAAAACGTCTAGAAATTGATAATATGCTACATATTAATATTTTAAATTTGGCGCATTAATTCTTCCTGAATTCAAACCTCTGATACTAAGTGATTTGATATTATTTTTATCATCAAATTGAAAAAGAATTTGCATATTAGATGTAGAGTCATCACTTTCGACTAAAAACATATCTGTAGAATAAGGCCACAACTCCACAGGGTCCTTCCAATAATTAGAGGATAGGAATAATTTTTTATCACTTATATATAATTTACGGCTTTTATCTTCATCCACAATATATTTTCCAAGATATGGGGTAATATCTTGAATTTTAATATCATGATAATTAGTCATTGCGACATTAATTTTTTTCAACGCGTCTATACTGCCTATATGTTTAGGATTGTCTTTTAATGCGACTAATAAATGCTTTTTACCTAAGCTAATATTTCCTTTTTCTATGTAGAGTTTTCCTAAATTGAAGTTAGTAACATACCAATTTGGAAAAGCGCTATTTGATAATAAAAGTGTTTCAATAGCTTCATCTACTCTTCCATCGGTTCGTAACGTATTGCTGGTACTTAATAAGTCTCTCCAATCTAACTTGGTTAAATAGTCTTTTTCATTCTTTAGCGTAGCGTTAATAACTTCCTCTGTATAATCAAAGCCTTTACTAATAATCAGCGGACCTATTAATTTAGGCTCTATTGGTTTTCTAAAACCCTTTTGAAAATTAAAGCTGTGATCATAACCTTTTTGTTTATATTCTTTAAAGGAGTCTTCATTTTTTAAATATTGATCGAAAAAGTCGCCAACATATCGAGTCATTTCTCCATAGAATGCATAATTTTTGTTCTTTTCGGATAATGATAATTTGTCATCTAAAATCATGCTAGACAATAAATTTATACCTGAAAAATAACCATGCTGATCGTGATCATATCTAATTAATGCCTTGTCTGAATATTTAACTTCATCTAAGAAAGTAGAGGGGTTTAGTTTTGGTGAGTTTAGGTTTTTCCCGATTAACAGCAAATTTGAGGTGAATTCACTGGGGGAATAAAATTCGCTACTTTCTACTTCTTTTAGCCACCCTTGCGACATAACTGAGCCATCTAAAGATACCGTAGCGTCTATCGCTTTATTTTTAGATGCAAAAATTATATTCGCCAAGCCTCCTAAACTGAATCCAAAAACACCCACTTTGTCATTCGTATATATATTTTTTGCAAAATCGAGTAAAAAAGCTAAATCTTCTGCTTGAGTATTCACCGCTCTTAGTGTTCTACTTTGCAATACGCCATATTCCCCTTTTGCCATTACTGAAAGTACGATATATCCTTTACTCGATAGAAACTCACAAATAAGGTAATTATCGAAAGCAGATGTATTCATTGGTGGGGCATAAATAATGATGGGGAAATCATGCCCTAATTCTTCTGCATTAAGGTATCCATAAACTTTTTCACTCAATAGATTTATGATTGATTCTTTTTTATGAACATCAATGTTTTCAATGAATTTACTTACTGTGGCTGTTCTATCTTCGGCTGTTTTTCTTGAAAAATAGATCTCAGAAGATGACTGTTCAATATAATCGTTGAGCGTCATTTTTGTAGAAGAATTAACATTTTTAGCTGGGTACCATAGTGATATTTGCATAGGTCGCCCAATCGAAGAGTTTGTTCGGTTTCCATAATAATCATACTTTGAAAAAAAAGAGCGACTGTTATCGTATTTGTGAAATACCTTATAACCAACCGGAAGTTTTCCGTATGTTAGATGTTTAGTCATTACGGTTTGAGAATTAGCGGTAGAAGTGTGAATAGAAATAATAATTATGGTTAGGTACAAAAAAATTTTCATATTAAGATCTTTTTATCAAATGAGCATTATGACGCGAGTATGGAAACGATAATTTTTATCGCTATCCCTGAATTAGACAACAGTACTATATTAGTAAATATTGGAAAAATAACTATTACGTGAGCCTATATACAAACGTGTTCATGGGGTTGGATCCTGTCAGGCATATTTGAAGCTAAAGTTCATATGAATAATAGATAAAGATTGGGTTATTACAAAAAAAAATTGTACGGGTTATTGGTTATGTGAATAGCCATTATTTTAACCCATACGCATTAACGCTCTAAGTGCCTAAACTCCGTTTCATAATTCATTTGCAATGGTTATGAGTGCTTTTTCCAATGCTAGAATATGTACATCCATTTTTCCTTCAAGTGATGCACTCTCTTCTTCTAACAAGCTACTTATCTTTTCAATTTCTATCGATTGCTCCATTATTTCTAACTCGTGACTAGTACTCATCGATTGTAAGGTCGAACTTAATTTCTCCATCGACTCTAACGTCATTAACGTCGGCTCCATTTTTACTAAAGCTTTTTCCATTTTCTGAGCTGCTTGTTCCAATTTCATCGCTTTTTCGTCAAGCTGGTGTGCAAGCTTT
>Ga0209395_1007822_pt1 | contig 11106 bp, 12 predicted proteins | sample GOMGulsemesocosm_3_FD_184635 | JGI IMG/M metagenome (GOLD analysis project Ga0209395, IMG submission 184635) | Methane-oxidizing microbial communities from mesocosms in the Gulf of Mexico - GOM9D Gulf of Mexico (SPAdes) (version 2) | ecosystem: Environmental > Aquatic > Marine > Cold seeps... | reverse complement strand
ACAGGCTTTGTAGTTATAATCAAGCATGAATGTTTTTGTTTTACACTCTGAATTACGACAATAGTAACGTTGTTTTCCGTAACCATTCGTTCCTGATTTTGTGATTTTTATGCTGCTGCACTTTGGGCAACTTACTTCTTGATAACAGGTCATGAAATCAAATTATACAGAATATCTACAAATTCGACCCACTACCCCAATTAGTTATTACAGAGGAAGAAGTCGAGGCTCTAAAAATATCAGGAAATAATATTAAATTGTTGTCGCTTGAGAAAAACTAGCAAAGGTACTATATAAAATAGTTAAGAAAATAGTAGTTATTTTAGATAAGTTCATTCTTTGTTTCTGATCTACTTTTATAAAGGTATAGTTATTACGCGATTTTCTTTAATACTAGCAGTAAAGAATAATCACTAGCAACAAACAATAATATAAATTATCCTAGTTATAGATTATCCTAGTTATAGATTATCAATCAAGTGCAAACCATCTAAATTAGAACAAAGACTCTACAAACATAGGGTTATTTATAATAAGGAAAATATTATGAAAGCATTAAATATACAAGTAGATGACTCTCTCTACCCAGCACTACTAGAAATTCTACAAAACTTACCAAAAAATAAAATTAAAATACTAGAACAACCTACAGATAATAGTCTTAATTTTGAACAGGCAATGGATTACACGCTCGATAAAAACAAAGAATTATATAAGCGTCTATCCTGATGCAACTTTTAACCTTAGAACAGGTTTTAATACTACACCAACGAGTAATTGAGCAATCAGGTGGTGCTGAAGGCATTCGGGATAGAGGTATATTAGAATCAGCCTTGGCTCAACCTTATATGAGTTACGATGGTCAGGATTTGTACCCAACATTGATAGAAAAAGTTGCTGCTTTAGGGTTTTCATTAATTAACAACCATCCCTTTGTTGATGGCAATAAACGCATTGGACATGCAGCTTTGAGGTGACGTTATTAATGAATGGTTATGAAATACAAGCTGATGTTGATACACAGGAAACCGTTGTTTTAGCTATGGCCGCTAGTGAAATGAAAAGGGAATCCTTTTTAGAATGGTTGCTAGAGCATGTTGTTTCTCGATAATTAAAATTAATAGCATATATAAAACTAGACAAAATGAACTCACAACCTCTTTCTGACCTTATAAAAAACAAATCCCTTTATACTTATAGAGCCCATGTGTCCAAAGTCTATGATGGTGACACAATTACTGTAACTATAGAGCTTGGGTTTAATGCTGTATTAAAAGGTGAGAAACTCCGCCTCTTTGGAATTAACGCTCCAGAAGTGAGAGGGGATTCTAAACCTGAAGGTATTAGGTCACGAGATTGGTTAAGAAATAGAATTTTAAATAAAGATATTGTCATCAAAACCATTAAGGATAAAAAAGGTAAGTATGGTCGTTATCTTGCGGTTATTTACCTTGGTGATATAAATATTAATGATGAGTTGGTGAGCAATGGTTTTGCTGTGTATAAGGACTATTAAAGTCTGAGTCAGTACAAAAACTTATACTTTTCCATGGGGCACTCACGGGACACTTGGCTATAAATAGTAGCAATAAGCTACAACAAATAGCAATCACTAAAATCATGTAAGTTTTTGATATATCAGTTGTTATTTGTTATTTCTTGTTGTGGTTTATTGTAAAAAACTCACTTTTAATGCGATGGTCGCGAGTTCGAATCTCGCAGGATCCACCACGAATTGTTCGATAAATTAAGCAGTTACAGTTAATTCTGGACTGCTTTTTTTATGCCTGTCGTTTTTATTTTCTGGTTTGTCACAACCCTGTCACAACCAACCAGAGAATTATGGCTACCATCAGAAAAAGAAATGGTAAATACCAAGTACAAATAAGAAATCTTGATCTTCTCCCATATTAAAAACCTTCACTTCTAAATCATTAGCTGAAAAGTGGGCTAGAAAAGTTTAGTCGGAAATTGAACACGGCATCTATCAAGGTATTAGACTTGCTCATCTGTTACTTTTGATAGTAATGCCTAAGAATAAACCCTGCAAGAAAGATGTTCCCAAGTTTGAAATTTTTAACAAAGTAAGTGGTGTGACTGACCTCTCTCAGTTGACACATCAGAATCGCTTTGTTTTTGTATAAGGAATCAATAAAATATATTTTTATTTTGGTAAAATGAAAATTAAAAGCTAAGAAAAAATGATTAATGCAAATCTCTAAATACCTCCATAAAATAAAAGCAGGGAAACTCTTAAATTTTGATAGTTTTAGTCAACAATTACATCAAAAAGGAGTAGATGATAAAGCGATACTTGAAATTTTTGAGACAGAGAAAATATCGCGCTCAGCTTATCGAGTGAAGGTGTTAGACCAACGTCGGTTCGAGCAGCTCCTTATTGAATTTCCAAAACATGAAATTATAGATAGAGTATCTGCTGCAAAAGCTGGGGATAGCCATAGGCATATTGTTAGCCAAGCTATGATTGTTCTTTGGTCTCCTCTTAGTAACCATCCGGTTGATGTGTTAAATGATGTTGAAAAAGTTAACGCTCCAGTTCCTCTATCTAAGCGATTGTTGGTCATTGAAAATCAGGAAAATTTTATACAAAAACAGCGTACACTTCGCTTTCTTCAACAGCAGTTTGCTGGTTTTAATGCTGAAAACCTGGATATTGCACATGGGGCAGGAAATGCTATTAGTAATCGATTGAATAAAGCCTTCTTTAATCAATACCAACATATAGACTGTTTGTTAGACTTAGATATAGGCGGGTTAGAAATATTTAAAAATTTGATTAACTTAACTCAGCATTCGAATCTAAATTTTTTATTACCTCCTTGTGCAGATATATTACTTAAACAGTCTAAAATACAATTGCTGGAAAAACATTTATTTGTAATAAGGCAATATCATGATCAATATCCATTGTTACGCCCAGTCATAAAACTGATGAGCAAACACCAAAAAATGTTGGAACAAGAGTTATATTTATAAAGGACAAAGTATGGAAAACTTGGCGTTATTTGAGGAAAAAATCTCTTACTCGGTTAAAAAACTGATTGCGGTTAATTCAATTAGTTACTGTTATGTTGAGCTAGCAATCGACCAACACTGCGCGCTTTTTGGTCGTAATAATATTGGTAAAACCTCATTGTTGAATGCCTTGAAATTGCATTTTTTCCCTGAAATTAGCTTTAATGACTGTAAAAATAAGTTTGCTTTTAAATCCTCAAAAGGAGAGCTCTACTCCAGTGAAGACAGCTATAGCTATTATTTCCCTAGTGAAAGCAGTTTTTTGATTTTAGAAGCAGAAAATATACATGGTAGTTTTTGTTTGGTTTTATTTAAAGCTAACAGTAGTTTTGGTTATCAACGATTGGCTTTACCTTGTGAATATAACGAAATTCGAGAACATTTTTGGGATATTGAACAACTAGATATTAATAAGGGACTAGGCAGTCCAGTCTCTGATTTAGGTATTGCAAAAATACAGGCACTTTTTCAGCAATATAAGAGCCAAGGCGCAGTTATTTTAAAAACTACCAAGGAAATTAAAGAGCGATTGTTTAATCACAGTCCTTTAAATAAAGAAAAGGGACGGTATTGTTTAGTACCTTTAAAAGATGGAGGTAAAGAACGTGAGTTAAGCGCTTTTCGTCAGTTGATGAATTTTACTTTTGAAATAGCTAAAACGGAGACTAAAGGTTTAACAGAGACCTTTGCCACGATTATTGAAAGTGGAAAAATAAAGGCACGAGATGAATTACATCAGGATTTACAAGCAATTCTTGATGGATATGAAGAATTAAGGAAAACCCAGAATAAGTTAAAAGCCATTACTAACTACAGTGATAGCTTTAACAATCTAACTGAAATGCAACAGAATTTGAACCGGAAATACAATGATTTTGCAAATCGGTTTACTGCATATTCGTTGTTTTTGAATGAACTTAATAAAAACCTCAATCAGCAATTTTCACCTATTGACGAAGAAGCTAAAAAGCTGATTAACGAAAATACTCTGCTTAATAAAAACAATAGTGAGCAAAACAGATTAAACAGTGGATTTGATGGGCAGTTGACGGCTTTAACTAAAGGGTTAAACAAACTGAATAGAGAGGCTAATCGTTTTCAACAGATACAAAATGATTATCCTAATTTTCCCATTAGCGAAGTTGAAGATATTTTAAAAGAACATCGTGACGAATTACAAACAGAAATTGAGCAACTTGAGAGTAATGAAACGGCAATTAGTGAGCTATCAAAAAATCTAACAAAGCGACAAAGTAAAATTAAACTAAGAGAGGGGAAACAAAACGCAATAGATCAGCATGAGCAATTATTGATAAGTCAGTTGGATGACCATAGCGCCCAAGTATTGGGTAATATTAATCAGCAGTTTGCTGAAATATCAGTCAAAGTTGAAACGGATAAAATATCTGTTATTGAACAATTTGCATCGTTATTTTCCATAAATAAGCAACAATTCAATTTCTTAGGTGAGAGCTTTAGTCATGGAGAATTAAAAGCACCTCAAGAATTTCGAGCACTGATCGAAAATGATATAGAAAACCTTAATGCAGATATTAAAGAATTAGACAGAAAGATCAAAAAATCTAATGATATTGCTAAATTATCGGTGGCAGATCAGCAGACACAACAAGTCACTGTAAATAAAAAATTACAGACGGTTAAAGATGATTTGGTTATTGTTCAATCAATTGAAAAAACACAAGCAGAATGGCAAGCAGCAACTGATGAAATTCAGCAAATTACTGATAAAAAAGAACTGTTAGAAAAACAGCAGCAAGAGACAAAAGATGGGCTGGAAAATAATATAAGTGTTTACGCAAAAACTAAAGAACAACTGGATTCATTGAGTAAACAGATAATAGAGGCAGGCCGTTGTTTACAGAATTTAGAAAAGTTAAAAACTGAAAATTTAAAAGTGACAGAGTTCTTGTCAGTAGAGAAAGTGACTGATAATAATATTTCTGATTTGGCTGGCGATCAAAAAAAGCTAAGTTTCTTAAAACAAACTGTCGATAAAAAAATCAATGAATTTGTCCAATCTGGACACTTTCAACTCCCTGTAGAATTAGCCCACAATAGCTATAGTGATGAACTAGAAAATGAAATTCTAATCGCGTTAAAAAACACCTTTGCAGCTTTACCAGAGCAACAAGATACTTTAGACAGTCGCATTATTGGACACAATAAAACCACAGGCACTAAAATTAGTGAGCTAACGGGTAACAGAACGCACATCCGTAATTTTGTAAATAAAATTAATAAGCACTTTAGTGGTTACAGTATATCCAATTTACAAGATATTCAGGTCGAGATTGAACTGGATCATCGGTTTGAAGCACTGATTAAAGAGCTGGATCAGACCAACTTAAATATTATTGATATACATGATGATGGTTTATATCAACGTTTAAATGAATTTTGTAATGACTTTTTTACAGGACAAAGTAATCGAATCCTAGAAATCAGTAAAATTATTAAAAACGTAAAATACAGTTATAAAAAAGAACATCAGGATAAACGTGAAGATAAAGACCAAAGTACAGGCACTAATGCGCTGATTAACTGTACTTTGTTGACCATATTGCTCAGTGATTTATTGGCTCAGGAGAGTAACTTAAAGATTCCCATTATTTTTGATGAATTTACCTCTTTGGATGAATTTAATCAGGTGACAGCCATTAAAGCAGCAACAAAACATGGCTTTGCCTTATTTTGTGCCTCGCCAACAGATACAGCAGAAGTCGTTTCAGTGGTTGACCATTACATTCACCTTGATGATTTTCATGTCAATACGCTTTATGATCCAACAGGTGAGAGGGACGTGGTCTTTCATCATTTTCAAGAACGCCTATTTGATGTGATAGATCAGGACAGCTAATGCATATTGCTTTAGACCGTACCTTGGTATTATTAATTGAACATAAAGACTTAATGTTCGGTTTTATCGATTATATGGATCAAAACCAACGTAAAGACATACCCGAACAAGTCTTTACCAATAGCATGCTTGCTAAATTAACAGCAACCATTAAAAAGAATGATGCAGAGCGACTAAAAGATGCCTTTGATCGAAATAATTTGATTAAAGCAGGCATTATTTCGGAATTTAATAAATCTCGAGGTACCATTGCTTTTCAACCAGCAGTGATAGAAATATTTCGCTTGTTTGATAAAGAACGAGTACGCGGATTACGCAGTGCCGAGCTGGAAAATATACGGGTGCAATTAGACAACGCACTACAGCAACATCAGGCATTAAGCTTTTCTACAGATAATATAATTTTTCGTGAACAGCGAGATCACTTGTTTGACCTGTTACGCCAAGTAAACAGTCAAATACAAAATAATACTGAACATTTAGAACATGAAGCTGATCGATTATCCAATCGCCTAGACCATGACCAAGCTATTTTAACCTTGGATGAATCTCAGCAAATTAGAGAAGTCTTGCAGCAGGTAAAAAAGATCTATGATCGTGAGATTATTCCTACCTTAGAATTTTTAAATACACGTGAATACAGCAAAGTTAAAACGCCTTTGGCACTGATTGATGAAATCAGCAGACTTTATGATATGCGTGGGTTTGAAGATGACAGCTATTATATCGACCAATACAAACTATCTATTCTTAGCCACTACAAGGCAGTAGAAAAAGTTAGACAAACACTGCAACGCTATTTACATCAAGAACGACAGCATCGACTCACTTATAACGCTATAGAAAAAGCCTATTTAAACCTGCAAACCTTGGCACAAAACACTTTTACAGAAAACCTAAAAGAAAGGTATATTTTTAAAGCTTTAGCCGAAACCGAATTATATTTTAAAGGTTTAAAAACATATTCATCTGCTCAAGACAGCAAGATTGAATGGCATGAACGGAATCATAGCCTGTATTTTAATGAATACTTGATTGAACAGAATGCACGACAAAGAAGTGACGCAGTCGCAGAAGTGGTCTCATTCGATAATAAACAAAACCCAGATTCAAATAATGTTCTTAAACGGCAAATTAGGGTATTAATCAAACAATGTGAAATTAAGCCACCAATTAATGACCTGTATGCAGAAATACATAATTTTCTGGCAGATAATTTATCAGAAGACTATCAACTACAATATCTTTTGTACGGGGTTAGTTGTTATAAGCAACGTGTTAAGAACACCGCTAAAGTTACGGTGAATTTTGAACGTCCACAGCCAAAAATTCATTATAAAAGCAAAGTGTTGGAATATAATAAACGTGAATTAAACTAATGATTACCAATAAACTAAGCCAAACAATTTACAGCCTGTTAATTAATGGTAAAGCCATCAATAAACATGGTTATGTTTCGAAAACCAACGAGCTTGAAGAAAGTGAACTCTATAACGAAATTTTCAACAATTTTGAAGAATACAATACCTTATACCAACGAATAAATTATGAGTTGGTGCATAAAAATAGCTGCTTTTTTTATATCAGAGAATTAGGTGGTGAAGATGCCAATGAAGTGACTATTAAAATACAAGCATTGCTAATTATTATTGGACGAATAATTACAGAGCAAGGTTATTTATTTAATGTATTAACTGATCACCGTGCAGGGGTTAAAACCGAAGATTTGGCAATAGCTACAGCAGAAGAGCGTTATCTGGATATATTGCATACCTGTAAACTATGCCTAAAGCGGGGCATTGAAGAAGAAGTTAATAATAATTTAGTGGCTAGAGGACTTATGTTTATTAATAGTCGAGGGCACTATGTTTTGACAGAGGCGGGAGCTTCTTTTTTTGATGAGTTAGCTACAAGTGATTAAAAAAGTAGCTTGCAAATTAAATGATTTGTATTAGAGGCATTACATGTTTTTATTTCAATTAACAATCATATGGTTATTGCTAATTTTGAAAACTCTCAAATAAAAGTTTCCTGTTTGGGGTGACCAGTACAGTTTATTTAAATGATCGTTAGCGACATAATGAATTGCATTTAAAATATATGATTTATCAATACAAATTGAAAACTTAAGTACAGTTCGTTCTCGTATCCCAAATATTGATTTTGCTGCTGAGACTGCTAAATTGACACGTAATCAGATATTACAACAGGCATTGCACTGCACTGCAATGTTGGCCTAAGCCAACTAGTTACCGCAAGGCGTTCTGGCATTGTTACAAAGTTAGGTTTAAATAAAACTGATTGAGTATCCAGCTCTTACAAGGATCCAACATAATCGAGTAAAATAATTGTCCCTGATGGAGTATGCAACCAAATAAATCCTCCAACATTCACCAACACAGTCACCCAGAAAACAAAACGAAAAGATTGTTTTTTGGATTTATGGCGAAACAGCTGTTGTGCCATTAAAGCACCAGGCCAACCGCCCGCAATTGAAAGAAAATGCAGAGTACTTTCTTGGGTTCGCCAATTACCTTTTTGGGCAGCTGATTTATCTACGGCATACACAATAAATGTAACAAGGCTGATAACAATATAGAAGGGGACAATCAGCAATGGCGTTTTAGCCAAATAAGCAGAAGCACATACAATACCGAAAAATACAGTGATAACAAAAATTGGTAATGAACTCTTTTGGCTTCTGGTTTTTTGTGGAAGTTTTTTTCCTATATAGCTAGCCATTGCTGCACAAACTCTACCTTGCTTATCAGTGGATAAAGTGTAAGAAACCGACTGATTAATTGCAGGCTGTAAATTACGGTTTTTGAATGCACTGATATGAATAAAGACTTGCTTGCCGCCAGTGCTAGGAGTAATAAAACCAAACCCCTTACTGTCATTCCAAGAGCTTATCTTTCCTTTAGTTTGCATTGTTTATCCTGTACGGGTATTGGTTGTATGTTGAATATTTTTATAAACCACTTTGGCTCCATAGACTCAAGAATAAAGCAGCGGGTGTATCTATTTCAATAATTATTTTAAAATTACTGAACAGTAATATTTTAGTGATATTATTAAAAACAATCTATAATATTACTTCTCAGTAATATTTTTTAAAATAATCATGAATAAAGTAGATAAAATACCGTACGGTAATGTTATTAATGTTGCTGAAATGGGGGCATTGGTTCGACAGCATCGAAAATCTCAAAAAGTTAGAATTGAGGATTTATCAGATATGTCTATGATAAGTGCTCGCCTAATTGGAGAGTTTGAGCGAGGGAAAGAAACTTGTCAAATTGGTAAGGTTTTAAAAATACTAAAGTTTTTAGGCTTAGAAGTCCGAATTGTCCCTAGAGGGGCATCATGATTGAAGATGAGCTAAATGTTTGGTTTGAAAATCAAATTGTTGGCTATTTATGGCGGGATTCGGTTGGCACCATGTCATTCAAATATGATGAGTTGTGGAATGAATTTCCCCTGTCTATTAGCCTACCTTTGAACAATAATGCAGAAGGGTTAAAAGCCCACTATTTCTTTGCTAATTTATTACCTGAAGGCTCTGCAAGAGAAAGACTTTGTATCAGGTTTCGTTGTCCTAATACAGATTTTGATTTATTACGGGAAATTGGCAGTGAGTGTGCTGGAGCTATATCTATACTGCCTATAGAAAAACAACCTGACACAAAGCAAAGCTATAACAAACTAGATGACAAAACACTAAAAAAAATTATTGAAACACGCGGTGCGGCAATTAGTGTTGAAGATAAGCAACGGTTATCATTAGCTGGCGCACAAGATAAAATTACTGTTTATGACAAAGAAGATGGAATTTATTTACCTATCAATCAAACCCCATCTACACATATTCTGAAGTTTGAAGTCAGTGATTTTAAAAATGTCCCTTTATATGAGGTATATACAACTTGGCTAGCAAAAGCTATTGGTCTTAATACTATTGATATAGAGTTAAGGTTTTTTGAACAAGCTAGTTATACAATTTCAAAACGCTACGATAGAAAACAAGAAGGGAAGGTTATTCGGCTTCATCAAGAAGATTTTTGCCAAGCATTAGGATTAAAGGAAAAATATCAGCGAGTTGAAGAGCCAAATTTCTCACAATGCTATCAGTTAATTATTGAATACTCATCTAATCCACTAGAGGATGCAGAACAACTTTTAAAATGGTTGATCTTCAATGTGATTGTAGGCAATTCAGATGCACATATAAAAAACATTTCATTGCTTTACCAAAATAAGGAAATACGTTTGGCTCCTTTTTACGATCTAGTTTCTACCAGAGCAATAGAGCATCTGGATATAACATTAGCACTGCATATTGGTAAACAGAAAAACCCTAACTTGATAACAGAAAATAATCTAATTGAGTTGGCTAACCAGTGCAATATACGTCCCAAAAGAATTATTAATATTGTGCATAAAGTGGTTAGTGATATTAAAGGGGCTCAATCGGTAGTAAAAAAGAAAATAGAAGAAAGTTATGGTGAGCAGCCAGCATTACAGCGAATTGATCGTATTATTGAAAAACAAATAAAGTTATTGCAGGGAATTTTAGTATAGGTAGACTGAGGTGAGGAGCTGTAAAGGAAGAGCCCCAATACTTTTCAGTTTAAGGGAAATATTTTGTCAGTCAATAAATTTAGAATATTTTTAAAGACAACCATTCCTTCTCGAAAAATGAATAAATGCTATAACAAGCTGGTGGGTAATGAGCATTAAATTGGATTATGAAGCGTTGGTTATTCTGGAGAGTTGTCGAATCAGGTTAATAGGCGAATTAAAGGTTTATTTAAAACAAGAAAAGAAAAAAGCAGTGTCAGTGCATTTGCCTGGAAATGACTTGTATGGGTTAAAATTTAACATGGCTCTCATCTGTATTGGTCCCTATTAGATCTGACTAAATCGGATAGTAAAGAGCAGAACATATTTATGGTGATATATTGGCATATAATTGTATAAAAATATATTTTGATAAAACTGAAAGATCAACTAAAACACTGTGGTAACTCTATTAAGATCAATACAGACCAATACAGCTAGCAACCAGCAATTCTCAATTTAGATTTTTTCATATTTCTGGTATAGGAATATCTAACCCTTCCAGCATAAACTCCATTAAATTTTGCCAGCTATCAAAGACCATATAGCGAGTAAGAGCTCTTAAGCTATCA
>Ga0209395_1007819_pt1 | contig 11112 bp, 9 predicted proteins | sample GOMGulsemesocosm_3_FD_184635 | JGI IMG/M metagenome (GOLD analysis project Ga0209395, IMG submission 184635) | Methane-oxidizing microbial communities from mesocosms in the Gulf of Mexico - GOM9D Gulf of Mexico (SPAdes) (version 2) | ecosystem: Environmental > Aquatic > Marine > Cold seeps... | reverse complement strand
ACTTGCTCACGCTCAAGCCGAACCTTGTTCTTCTTTTCAATGATTTTGAAATGATGATAGTCTTCATAATCGATAAGCGATAAAGCTAAGCCGACTTCACCAGCGCGGCCACTTCGACCAATGCGGTGCATGTAGTCTGCTGGGCTTCTCGGCAAGTCGAAATTGATAACCACAGGGAGTTTTTCAATGTCGAGGCCACGGGCTGCGATATCAGTGGCAATTAACACGTCAATTTCGCCAGCTTTAAATGCCTCAAGTACACGACTACGAGCGCCTTGGCCTTTATCGCCATGAAATACTTCTGCGCTGATACCACGTTTTTCGAGTTTGTCCGCTAAGTGATTACAGCTGTTCTTTGCATTAACGAATACGAGCGCCTGTCGCCATTGATGTTGCTTAATCAAATGCGCTAATAAGGCTGTTTTTTGGCCCTTGTCAACCGTAAACACGCGCTGGACCAAAGTGCTGGCATCGGCACTTTGCACTTGGATTTCAACAGGATCGTTTAGTAACTCTTGGGTTAAAACCTGTACTTGCTCAGGGAAGGTTGCTGAAAATAACAAGGTTTGTTTTTTCTTTGGCATCAAGGCTAACAGTGCCTCGATTTCATCAGTAAAACCTAGGCTTAACATCCGATCAGCTTCATCAAGCACTAAGGTGTTAACCTTATCGAGTTTTATCGCATTACTTGAAATTAAATCGAGTAAGCGACCTGGTGTTGCGACCAAAATGTCCGTGCCGCCACGTAATGTAAGCATTTGAGTATTAGCAGAAACCCCACCAAATACAGCAACCGTTTTAATCGCGCCGTTAAAATGCACCGCATAAGATTTTATGCTGTCAGCAACTTGCTTGGCCAACTCTCGGGTCGGCACTAAAATAAGGCCTGTAACGTAGTTACCTTTACTGGTGCTGCTCTGCGAACTTTGGCCCTGCTGTTGCTCGAAAATGTGCTGCAATATAGGCAATGCAAAGGTGGCTGTTTTACCTGAACCGGTATTTGCCCCTGCAATTAAGTCACGTCCCGCTAATATACTTGGAATAGCTTGCGCTTGAATGGGTGTTGGCTGTTGATACTCAAGTTCAGTTAATCGAGCTAACAAGGGTGGAATAAGCGCAAGTTGGGTAAAGTTTGCTGGCGTTGTCATAGTGGTCATTAATATAAAGGGCTCAAGGCTAAAATAATAGCGCCTATTTTAGCGTATTTATACCGGGTTTAGTTAGTGAAATCGATTAAACCTTGCAGCAAGCCAATTTTATCACAATCTCTTGCTGGGTTTATTTAGGGGCAAACAGGCTAAAGGCCATTTTCATTAATTAATAATTAGCTTGGGCATGTTTACAAAAGCATCGATGTTTAATTATTATTTTTAATGCTGAATGCTATCTGCTCGAAGTGATCGCCGATGTAGGTGAGTAAAGTATAAATAAATATGGCAATTCCAAGCATTTCAAGAAATTCCTCGCAGGTATAAAAAACGCAATATAAAACACTGTTGTTACCAAATAGATACTTTTGGTTTCCGCCCAGTAATTCGAATCCAATGGCTCCAGATACAAATATAGAACCTGAGATTAAAAATAAAATCATGATGCTTTTTGGTAATTCGAGCAAAAATTTTGCGTATGCCATGATAAAAATAACCAAAGCAATACCATAAGGAATTACCCACGCATAAAATAATAAACCAGATGTTTTAAATGTTGCCCTAACCGGTTCTATCAAGTGTTCATGAATTGAGACCATTTCATCAAGCGATAAAAAAACGAATATTGCAGCTAGCCAGAACCATGGTCGGTACGAAGTATTTGATTTTCTGGGTGTTAAGGCGATGAAAAATAGTAAAAAGCCTGAGATCAATAGTGCAATCGCAGAGTAAAAGGTAGGAATGTTTTTTTCAGTATTAAAATCAAAATATCGGACTAAACCATGTACCAGCTCGTGGTCTAAATACCGTGTTGCGAATAACCCTATAATATTGGCTGCCAAGAGTATTAAAATAAGGTACAAATTTTTCTTAAATATCTTTTTCGGACATATTGTTATCTTCATATTCTTCCCTGTTATTAAAAATAATTAGCTGTATAAACCTCACCAATATAATGATTATCGGTATCAACAGTAGAAGAACATTGTCTAGCTTTCAAGTTACAGCAATTTCCTGCCATTAGTTTTAATTTGGGTTAAATAGGGACAGCCATGAATATATTATTGATTTAACAGTAATCTAACCAAGTTGTCAGAATTTATAGCATCTGTGTCCTATACTCACCCGTGCTGCATTTGACAAGTTGAGGTGATATATGACCCGGGCAAGACATTCGCAAATCGATTTAACCGCAACTAGCTTTTATCACGTTATCAATCGTTGTGTACGCCGCAGTTATTTATGTGGGGACGATAATGTTAGCGGTAAAAACTTTGATCATCGCAGACAGTGGCTAGTCGACAGGTTCACAATGTTGTCTGATGTTTTTTCAATAAATATTGCAGCTTACGCTGTCATGAATAATCACTACCATCTTGTACTTCAAGTAGATAAAGAGATAGCTGATACGTGGTCAATGGATGAAGTTATCGATCGCTGGTATTGTTTATTTAACGGACATTTGTTAGTCGACCGCTACTTATCTGGGGACATAAGCCAGACTAATTTTGATGCGGTAGAAAAACTTGTTGAGCTATGGCGAGTCAGACTATATGACATCTCTTGGTACATGAAGTGCCTAAATGAACACATCGCTAGACAAGCTAATAAAGAAGATAAGTGCACTGGGCGTTTTTGGGAAGGCCGCTTCAAATCACAAGCATTACTTGATGATATAGCACTGCTTAGTTGTATGGCCTATGTCGATTTAAACCCGATTAGAGCAGGTATTGCGGCTAGCTTATCGGAAAGTGATTTCACCTCAATTCAAAAACGTATTGCACAATATAAATCCTATCAAAAACTCCACACAAATCACAACCATGCCATTTCTGTCGTAGATCAGCCAAATAGCTTATTACCCTTTGTAGGTATCGGTAACTGCAAAGCTATTCCATTTAACTATGCTGATTATGTGGCGTTGATAGACTGGAGTGGCCGTTATATTGACCCTAACAAATCGGGCCACATCAATCATGATGAACCTAAATTATTAATGACATTGGGTATTAATGAAGGTGAATGGCTTATGGCAGTCAAACATTTTAGACGACAATATGGAAGCTTCGCAGGTACCTCTGAACATTTGCGTCTCTTTGCCCATAGTCACGGAAAAAGCTGGTGTAAGCACCCCAGCTGACCGAATCAGCACGATAATATCAACAAAATGAGAATCATCTCAGGCATCACTGTATAAAAATTACTATTTTGTGTTAAGTCATCAAATCAACATGAGTAATTTAGAGCAAAACTTGTTTCATCATGTCAAATCTACGAAATGTTTTATGATTTTATATCCATAATCAATAGTTTTAGTTCAACGATTTAGTTATGGGTGTCCCAAGTTAATGGTCGTTGCTAATTACTTTCGGGGTTGGCTGAAATAGCACCGGATAGAGAATTAGGGATCATGTAAAAAGAGCATGTAGATTGTTCTAAACACTGCGAACAGTGACTAGAACAACTTAACTTCGGTCGTTATTTTTTATGACGCTGGCGACTGGCGCGCCATTTGGCTGTCACTGAATAACGCCATAATGCTCGGACAGAGGCATAACCTATTACGCTAGAAAAAATCGCACAAATAAAGCAACCAAGGAAAAACGCTGGGCCAATAGTGGTTAGACTTTCAATTAACCAAGACAACGAAATTTCGAACGCAAATTCCTGTTTTTCAACCTGTAAAACAGAGGCACCAAGTAGATAGGCACCATAAAACATCGGTGGCATTGTGAAAGGATTGCTAATCCAGACTAAAATTATTGATAGCGGTAAATTAACCCGAAAAAATACTGCTGCAAACGCGGCCAATAGCATTTGCATCGGTATCGGCATCCAAGCACAAAATAGGCCGACCGCGAATGCGCCTGCAGCACTACGGCGAGTCAGGTGCCACAAATTGGCATCATGGAGGTTCTCACCGAGATGACGCAGATGTTTATGCTCTTTTATTTTTTGAGGGTCTGGCATAAAACGTTTTAATGTTTTTCTTGGCATATACTTCTTCTAAATAACGTTGAGAGCTTATGGAACGCAGATTAATCGGCATCATATTAGGCATTGCATCGAGCCTGGTGTGGCCACATGTGCCCAGTCTCGCGCTGCTCTTAATATTAGGCGCAGCTGGAATTTTATTGGCCAAATCTCAACCACTGCTCTCTAGTGTGTTGATTGGCATTAGTTATTGTGCTGCGCTAATTAATATGCAATTTAATGACATACAATATTTAAAACTGCAAAACTCTAGCATAGTTGGCACTATAATTTCACTACCTGAGCAACGAAAATTTAACAACCGATTCTTTTTTAAGCTTTCAGAGATTAATACCCCTAATATTACACGTAAAAGTGGTGCATTATTACTGGTTTATTGGCCAGGCTCGCATCAATTGATGCAAGGTCAGCAATTAAAATTAACTGTTGATATTCGCCCGGTCCACGGCTTGGCCAATCAAGGCGGTTTTAATTATCAAAAATGGCTATTATCTCAGGGCATTGTTGCAACTGCCCGGGTCAGTCATGGTGTAATTATTAACCCAAAGCCGCAAATTCGTGCCAGCCTAGTGGTTGAACTAACACGTCAAGTGGCAGACTTGAAACATGGTCATTTGATCCGCGCCTTAGCGGTAGCTGATAAATCTGGCTTTAGTCGCCCTGATTGGCAATTACTCAGAGCCACAGGTACAAGTCATTTATTTGCAATTTCAGGGTTACATTTAGCAATAGTATTTGGACTCAGTTTTAGTCTGATACGTTTGGTATTGAGTAGTTGTTTAGCGCTTACGTATCATCAGCGCTTGGTGGTGATGACGATAAGTGCACTGCTAGTGGCGTTTTGTTACAGCTACCTGGCGGGTTTTAGTCTGCCGACGGTGCGCGCACTAGTGATGTTGTCGGTATTAGCGGTGGTTGGGCTATTAGGACAACGAATGTCATTGGCGCAGTTATTAATTTACAGTCTGGCAGCGATCTTAGTCTTTGATCCGCTATCGGTGCTATCGCTCAGTTTTTGGTTGTCTTTTGGCGCGGTATTATTTTTGATGATATTGGTGTTTATTGTGCTAAAACCATTGCCAACCACAAAGAGTCGTTTTCATCGTTTTGGTCATAAAACAGTAGCGTTAGCGCAAATACAGTTATGGTTGTTCGGCGCAATGTGTGGCTTGCAATTGGTCTTTTTCGCCGGATTCTCCTGGGTTGCGCCGCTGGCCAATTTGGTGGCGGTGCCGGCGATTAGTTTACTGGTTTTACCCATAATTATTCTGGGGTTGCTGGCATTGATACTATTGCCAGAATTTTCTGTAGCTCGATTTTTGTTTGAAATTGCCGATAACTTGCTTGAGCTGGTTTTTCAATATCTTGGTTGGTTAGCCAATTGGCCTGATGCCTGGGTCGCCAGTAGTAAAATAGAATATTGGTTGTTTTTTATTGTATTGCTGGTTGTGTGGCTCAACTTAACGTTAATTAATACTCGGCGTTGGCGAATTGGTGCGGCGCTCGCTGTATTATTGCTGACCAGTGGCGCGGTGATCTCATGGCCAACACGGCAACCTGCGTGGTCGGTGCATTTTTTGGATGTCGGCCAAGGCAATGCGGCAGTGGTTATTCGAGATGGGCGAGCGATAGTGCTAGACACCGGAAAGTCTAGAACTAACAGCAGCATCAGCAATTTAGTGATTTTACCTTTTTTGCAACACCAGGCCATTAATCAATTAGATTACGTCATTTTAAGTCACCAAGATAACGACCATGCTGGCGGTTGGCGAGAATTAATCAGCCATTTTCCTACAGCTAAAATTATTAGTAATTGGGCCAATAAACCGCGTGAGCAGGGTGTCACTCATTGCGTGAAATTACAAAATAAACCACTGTTATGGCAAGGTTTAACATTATCTTTTGCGATGGCACCGCCAAAGTTGGCGCGTAATGAGAACGACCGTTCCTGTGTGACTAAGGTCAGCGATAACACGCATGGGGTACTATTCCCTGGGGATATTAGCCGAAAAATAGAACATTATTTACAGCTTCAATCAGCAAAACGCTGGCAAAGCGACATTTTGGTGGTGCCACATCATGGCAGTAAAACATCGTCTAGCTTGGCATTTATTAATTTTATTGCGCCACAAATTGCGGTGGTAAGCGCAGGGCGATTTAATCAATGGTACTTCCCAAAAGCTGCGGTACTTGAACACTACAACCATGCTGGCGTGCAAATGGTTAATACTGCGAAAGAGGGCCAAATATCTGTCTTTTTTTATCGCGATGGATCTTATGAACTTAAGCGTTATCGCACTGAAATTTCACCTTTTTGGTATAACAAGTACCGCAGTGAGTAATGCATTGCATCGTCGTGGGGTAAATAATAATCAAGTATGGGTTATTCTTGGTGGTTGACTAAGTTTCATTTGGTCATTGTCCTTGATGGCGCTAGAATAGAGACGATTTTATTTGACGAGCCAATTTTATATGCCCGATGTTGCAACAATCCATTATAAAGACGTATTTTATCGCCTGATCAGGTATTTTAAAGCATATAAAGCGGTATTAGCCGTCTCAGTATTGGCATTGATCATCTACGGCGCAATCGATGCCGCAATGATTAAGCTGATCCAACCGTTGATCGACAGCGGCTTTAGCAGTGCTGATGGTAGTATGTTAAAAATGGGTGCAGGCATTATTGTCGCACTGTTTCTTGTTCGAGGTTTGGCCAGTTTTGTCTCTGGATTTGGTCTAGCTTGGGTTAGCAACCATATTATTCAAAAAATGCGCCAGCAGTTATTTGATAAAATGCTGCAACTGCCAGTACGTTACTTTGACAAGAATAGTACCGGCAGCCTTATCTCAAAAATAACCTATGATACCGAACAGGTGGCGCTAGCGACCTCGCAGGTTTTGGTCACGCTAATCCGTGAAGGCGTTACTATTCTTGGTTTGTTGGCATTAATGTTTTATGAAAGCTGGCAGTTATCTTTAGTGTTTTTCCTAATAGGCCCGTTAATTGGCATCGTTATTTCAGTGGTTTCTAAGCGATTTAGGATTATTAGTCGCTCAATTCAAAATGCGATGGGCCAAGTAACCACATCAACCGAACAAATGCTTAAAGCGCAGAAGATTATCCTGGCTTTTTCTGGTCAAGACAAAGAAGCGGCGCGCTTTGGCCAAATCAATAAAAACAATCGCCAACAGGCAATGAAGTTAGTGGTAGCAAAAGTCGCGAGCACACCTTTAATTCAGTTTATTGGTTCGTTCGCCATTGCTATTGTGTTGTACATTGCCAGTTATGATCAAATGCGAGATACGCTATCGGCCGGGTCTTTTATTGCGATAGTAACAGCAATGGGGTCACTGATGAGGCCCCTAAAACAGATCTCTAAAGTTAATGGCGACTTGCAGCGTGGTTTGACCGCCTGTGCCAGTGTCTTTGCATTGCTTGATCAAGAATCTGAGCGTGACACTGGCACGGTTAAGTTACCGCGCGCTAGTGGAGCCCTTGAAATTAAAAATTTGAATTTCACTTACGATGACCAAGAGCAACAGGCGTTAACCAATATCAACTTGTCGATTCAAGCTGGTCAATCTATTGCGTTGGTTGGGCGATCTGGCAGTGGTAAATCGACCTTAGCCGACTTATTGATGCGTTTCTATGATTATCAAGAGGGTCAAATAAGCTTAGACAGTCAAGATATTCGCCACTATCCATTATCAGTGTTGCGGCAACAGTTTGCGTTAGTCTCGCAGCAAGTGGTGTTGTTTGATGACACCATCGCGAATAACATCAGCTATGGCGCGGTTGGTGAAGTAAGTCGTGAACAAATACAAACGGCTGCTGAGGCAGCACATGTTGATGAGTTTGCTAAAAATATGCCATTAGGGCTCGATAGCCCGGTCGGTGAAAATGGTGCCAACCTTTCAGGTGGCCAACGTCAACGTATAGCGATTGCTCGGGCCATTTTACGCGATGCGCCTATTTTAATTTTAGATGAAGCCACTTCAGCACTTGATACTGAATCGGAACGAGCGATTCAAAGTGCTTTAACACGGTTACTTGACAACAAAACCTCAATTATCATCGCCCATCGGTTATCAACTATTGAACACGCCGATTGCATAGTGGTGATGGATCAAGGCCGGATTATAGAGCAGGGCTCACATCAGCAGTTATTAGCCAAAGGCGGTGCGTATAGCCTATTACACAACATGCAATTTAGTGTGGATCAAGATTAATGAAGGCATTTATTGAACGGGCTTGGCAGCAAGGTCATGCTGTTATGTGGTTGTTGAGTCCTTTAACATTGCTCTATTGGTTGGTCACCGCTTTTCGGCGCTCAGCATATCGCTGCGGTCTATTTCGCAGTGTTAAACTGCCAATTCCCGTCATTGTCGTGGGTAATATTACCGTCGGCGGCAACGGCAAAACGCCAGTGGTTATTTGGCTGGCAAAGTTACTGGCCAAACAAGGCAAGCGAGTTGGCATTATCAGTCGTGGTTATGGCGGCAGTGCGACCGAGGCTACCTTGGTCGAGTCAACAACGCCGGTAACGATAACGGGTGATGAGCCTAAATTGATAGTCGCCAATACTGGCTGCTTAATGGCGATTGGTAGTGACCGCATTGCTGCAGCGCAGTTAATAATTGCCCAAGCTAATGCCGACGGTGCGCCGTTAGATATTATTATTAGCGACGACGGTTTACAGCATTATCGGTTGCAACGTGATGTTGAAATTGCGGTGGTCGATGGCATGCGTCGTTTTGGTAATGGTAAGTTAATACCAATGGGTCCGCTACGTGAACCTACCTCACGCTTAAACGCAGTCGATTTAGTTATTTGTAACGGTGGTCAGCCTCTGGCTAACGAAGAAAGTTTAACCTTAGTGCCTGGTGCCGCGGTTCGTCTCTCGACGGGGCAAACTATCAGTGGTAATTATTTTGAGCAACAACAAGTGATAGCAATGGCTGGTATTGGTCATCCGCCACGGTTCTTTGAAACCTTGAGCAAGCTTAATATCGCTACGGTACAACAAATTGGCTTTGCCGATCATCAAGCCTATACGCCATCACAACTCGCCGCACTTACCACTGATTCGCAGTGTTTGTTAATGACCGAAAAAGACGCAGTAAAGTGTCAGGCTTTTGCCCAAGATAATTGGTATTATCTGCCGGTAACCGCTGAAGTTTCGTTAGGTGCAACTGAAAAAATATTTAATAAATTAAAGGAAAGATACTAATGGCATTTGATATAAAATTATTAGAAATAATTGCCTGCCCGGTGTGTAAAGGTAAACTCGATTTTAATCGTGAAGACAACGTATTAATCTGTCAGGTTGATAAATTAGTTTATCCAATTAGCGATTCAATTCCGGTATTGCTAGAAGAGCAAGCGACCCCACTACAGCAATCGTAGTGAATAAGGAGTAAGTATGTCATTTAGTGTGATTATTCCGGCTCGTTACCAGTCGAGTCGACTACCGGGCAAACCGCTGCTAGATATTGGCGGTAAACCAATGATCCAGTGGGTCTACGAACGAGCGCTTGAGGCTGGTGCCGAGCGGGTTATTGTCGCGACTGACGATCAGCGCATTGCTGACGTTGTCACCGCTTTTGGCGGTCAATATTGCCTCACTGGCAGTAACCACGAGTCGGGCACCGAGCGCCTTGGTGAAGTGATTGAGACTCTGGGTCTTGATTCTGATCATATCGTGGTTAATGTGCAAGGCGATGAGCCAATGATCCCCTTTGGCAATATTGCGCAAGTTGCGGCTTTATTGACCGACAACGCTGATGTGCCAATGGCAACATTAGCAGTGCCAATTGACGAAAATCTCGATATTGATAACCCTAATGCGGTTAAAGTCGTGTGTAATAAACTGGGTCATGCTTTGTATTTCAGCCGAGCAGCTATTCCGTTTGACCGAGATGGCTTTCATCGGGGCAGCCCTGAAAAATTACGCAAAAATTACTTACGACATATCGGTATTTACGCCTACCGCGCTGGTTTTATTCGTCAGTATTTAACCATGGAACCCTCGCCACTGGAACAAATTGAATCTTTGGAGCAGTTACGGGTTTTATACCACGGTGAAAAGATTGCAGTAGGGGTCGCAGAGCAAGCGCCACCAGCTGGGGTCGATACTCAAGCCGATCTTGAACGAATTAGAATGCACTTTAATTAATTTTGGCCGACATTTTTTTTGCTGAGTTATGCTTAGTACGGTTTAAATCATTTTAAACAAAACAGCACGGCCTAAATGAATATTGTACGACAGCGTTATCGTCATTAATTTGATAACGCTGTCGTTATTATTTTAGTCATTGACACAACGCATTAGCGTTACCCCGCCGACGTCAGTCGAAAAGCCATATTCAGCATAAAACTCAGTCATTTCCGGCAAACAATACAACTCAAACTGTTTGACCTTCACCAAACGTGGATGTTGCTTTATTAGCTCGATTAATTGTTTACCTAAGCCTTTACTGCGCTGAGTATCGCAAACGATCACATCAAAAATAACTGCTTTATAAATAAAATCGGTGATCACGCGGGTAAAGCCTACCAGTTTTTTATCATCATCATCATCATCAATTAAACCGATACATATTTGCGAGCCGTCGATGCAGGCTTTAGTGTCTTGTAAACTGCGTTGATTGGCCCACCAAACTTGTTGGTATAACTGATGTACTTGTTCGGCTTGAGCATCGGTGAATTGATATATTACTAACATGCTTTACCTAAGGTTATGACAATAAATGGATAAAAAACGCATAAAAAAAGGCCTGCTAATAAGCTAGCAGGCCTTTTAAATATACGCTATGTACTACGTTAAGTGTTACGAATTTTGTCGGTTGTCAATTAAGGTATTTAACACTGACGGATCAGCCAGCGTTGACGAATCACCCAGTTCACTAATTTCATTGGCCGCAATTTTGCGTAATACCCGGCGCATAATTTTACCTGAACGCGTTTTAG
>Ga0209395_1007818_pt1 | contig 11112 bp, 9 predicted proteins | sample GOMGulsemesocosm_3_FD_184635 | JGI IMG/M metagenome (GOLD analysis project Ga0209395, IMG submission 184635) | Methane-oxidizing microbial communities from mesocosms in the Gulf of Mexico - GOM9D Gulf of Mexico (SPAdes) (version 2) | ecosystem: Environmental > Aquatic > Marine > Cold seeps... | reverse complement strand
TCTAAAAAGTAATTAGGAGGGCTTTCTAAATAAAAATATTTAAAAAAACCATTCACTTAAAACAAACTCAATGAAAAAAATAACAACCTTAATAGTCGCTTTCGTAGTAGCCCTTTCATTTACATCGTGTACTGAAGATTCTTTACAGAGCTACTTAGTTGAAAGTCAAGAAAAAGCAGGATTTTTAACTTTTGATGTACCTGCAAGTTTATTACAGCTTAAAACAGATGATGTTTCTGCTGAAACAAAGGCAACATTAAAAACCTTGAAAAAGATAAATATTGTTGCGCTTCCATCTAGTGCAGATAATTCAGCTGCTGTTGAAGCAGAAAAAGCACAATTGGATAAGATATTTAAGGGAGCTGCATATAAGAGCTTAATGCGTTTTAACCATGAAGACATTAAAATTCAATTGTTTTATACAGGTGATGCTGAGGCAATAGATGAAGTTGTCGCTTATGCTTATGCCGCTAATAAAGGAATTGGTGTTGCAAGAATACTTGGAGATAATATGAACCCTTCTGATATCATGAAAATGATGAGTGAAGTAAAGTTCAATTCAAAAGGTGTAGATTTTAGCCAGTTAAGCGCTCTTTTTTAGAGGAACAATAAAATCGAAATAAATAAAAAAGTCCAAATTCTTGATTGAATTTGGACTTTTTCTTTTTAACGAGCCATTAACAGCTATGCATCATAATTTTCTTACTTTTGATTCTTAAGATGAATTTATAATTATGAGGCTAGGTAAACGTATTTTTTTTATTAGTGTATTATTTATTTCTATCGCCGCTGCGCAAACTAAAGATCCATTAAAAATTTACAGAAAAGAAAAAGATAAGGCTACCGTTTTAGAACATACAAAATTAAAAGTGTCTTTTAATTTTAAAGAGAAGCAGTTAAATGGTGAAGCGTGGCTTACATTAAAACCACATTTTTACCCCACTAATAAAGTGGTTCTAGATGCTAAAGCAATGATTATGCATAGTGTCCAACTTGGTAATAGTGTACTTCCGTATCATTATGATGGATTAAAAATATTAATTGATTTACCAAAAACATACAAAAAAGAAGAGGAGTACACCTTGTATATAAGGTATACCGCGAGACCAGAGAAAGTGAAGCAGACAGGTAGTTCTGCAATTACACAGGCTAAGGGCTTGTATTTTGTCAATGCAAATGGTTTAGAAATAGATAAATCAACGCAGGTTTGGACGCAAGGAGAGACAGAGGCAAGTAGTTGCTGGTTTCCAACCATAGACAGTCCGAATCAAAAAACTTCTCAAGAAATCTACATGACGGTTCCTAGTAAGTTTAAGACACTTTCAAATGGAAAACTAGAAAGTCAAACAGAGAATAACAACGGAACAAGAACTGATTATTGGAATTTTACACAGAAGCACGCACCCTATTTATTCTTTATGGGGGTTGGTGAATTTGAAATAATCAAAGATTCTTATAAAAACATTCCTATTGAATATTATGTAGAAAAAAAATATGCTCCGTATGCAAAAGATATTTTTGGACAAACGCCAGAAATGATGCGATTCTTTGAGGAGAAGCTAGGAGTGGAGTACCCTTGGAACAAGTACAGTCAATTTGTAGGTAGAGATTATATAAGTGGTGCGATGGAAAACACTACTGCAGTTATACATGGTGAACAAGCCTATCAAGTGCCAGGTCAATTGATTGACGGGAATGTTCAAGAAAATACAATTGCGCATGAGTTGTTTCATCATTGGTTTGGAAATTTAGTTACGGCTGAAAGCTGGAGTAACTTAACACTGAACGAGTCTTTCGCGAATTATAGTGAATATTTATGGAGAGAGTATAAATATGGTAGGGATGACGCCGATGCCCATTTATTAGAAGATTCAGAAGTCTATAAGCAAGGGGAGAACTTTGATGCCCATTTGGTGCGTTATTATTATAAAGACAAAGAGGATCTGTTTGATGCAGTGAGTTATAATAAGGGTGGTGCCATTGTTCATATGCTTAGAAATTATGTTGGTGATGCTGCGTTTTTTGCTGCGCTAAAATTGTATTTAACAACACATAAATATAAGGCTGCAGAAGTACATCAGTTACGTTTGGCATTTGAAGAGGTAACGGGTAAAGATTTGAATTGGTTTTTTAATCAATGGTACTTTGGTAAAGGACATCCTACGGTTCAGATTACCTATGATTACAATACCTTAGAAAAGAAGGTGACAGTAAATGTGTTTCAGAGAGGTGATTTCTTTCGTTTCCCGTTAACAATAGATATTGTTGAAGAGGGGAGAACGAGTCGTAAAAATGTATTTATTGATGGTGTAGATAATTCCTTTGTTTTTTCATACGATACCGCTCCAGAAGTTATTTTGATAAATGCTGACGCAGTTGTATTGGGTGATTTTAATGAAACAAAAACGACGCAGCAATATATTAGTCAGTTAAAATTCGCGACTACTTATGGGTTAAAAAAGCAGGCTATAGAAGCCTTGGCTAAGCAGCAAGAAGAAAAAAAAGCATTCAATGCAATTGCAAATGCGATGAGTGATTCTTTTTATAAAGTAAGAAAATTAGCTATCGAGAATATCAATCTCGGAAATAAATTTTCTAAAAGAGCTGCAATAGACAAGATTAAAAAAACGGCATTGGATGATGAGAATACATTGGTTAGAGCTGCAGCCATAGAAGTATTGGGAAAGTTAATAGATCCTCAGTATCTATCAATTTTTCAAGAATCCTTAAAAAGTAAATCGTACAGTATTTTAGGGAAAACGCTCGTTGCTATTTATTATGTTGACAAGGATGCGGCAATAAAATTATCAAAAGAATTGCCTAATGAAGTGCGTAGAATCATAGCGACTCCGCTAACACGGATTTTTATTGAAGCTAATGACGATACGGAATTAGAGTTTATAGCGAAGAATGTCTTGTCTGGAATGTTTTTGACAAATGATACTAAAACGAAGACCTTATACAATCTTGCATTTGAAAAGATTGCAAAGAGTAATAATACCAATGCAATTCAGAATGTAGTTACAGACTTGGTTGTAAAAGGGAAGAAGTTTAAGAAATTTAATTTTGATAAAACAGCAGTGAATTTGCTTGCTAGAATGGTGGAGTTGCAAAAAACAAATCAAGTTGCAAATAGAAACAGGCATATCGCTATTATTAGAATAGGTATGACGCAGTTGGTTGACTAATTACAGGCTTTTTTATTTTACTTTATATACTCTTCAAAAGTTCCATCTGAATAGAATACCACGATTCGTTGAATCTTTTTACTACTAGGGTTTGAGTTACTTGGGTGTTCGATGTTTGATCTCGATGGGGTAAGGGGGTTTTGTTTTGTTTCCGATACTTTTGGGAACTTTCCTTTTCCGTTTAATAGCCAATGTATATCAACGTCCTTAAAAGTGGTGGTCACTTTTAATATAAAATCTAAACTAGGTTTATTTCTTCCAGACAATATATGTGAGATACTAGATCTCTGTACTCCAATTTTATCTGCAAATAACGAGGCAGTTAAATGATGAAATGCCATTACTTTTTTTAACCTGTCTGTGAATTCTATTGTGTTTATCATTGTAAATTACCTAATGAGTTACAAATGTAAACTATTGTTTTTTCTTATGAAATCTTTTGGAAGTAATATTTTAAGAAGAGTCTTGCTTGTTGAATAATCACTTTAGGTAATCCATGCAGTATGTTGTTAATTAGTTAGTTACGTTTTTAATATAAGGTTTTTCTATGCGGGTTCGCATGGAGGTTGTGTAATTTTTAGCAGGTATGTTGAATGCATCATTGAAAGTAACAAAAGTAATTTTCAATACGGAGTTGTTTTGTTACAATTGTAATTTTAGAGGAATTTACTTTTGTTAAAAATGTGTAGTGAGCCAGCAATTGAATTTGTATTTTTGCTTTAGAAATAGGAATATGGAAATCATTAACAGAGAGGTATTAAATAGCGCATATTGTTTTCAAAAAGAAAAAGCTCTTTTTGGAAAGTGGATTCATTATGCGCATATTTCTCCGCTTCTAGAAAATTTATCTGACAGATTAACTGTTGCGTGTATCGGTAGCTCAGAAAAAAACACACCTATACATAGTGTGAAATTTGGGGTAGGTCCAAAGAGAATATTGATTTGGACACAGATGCATGGTAATGAAAGTACAGGAACAAAAGCATTGTTCGACTTTTTTAACTGTATTGATAATTCTAACGAAGCTATTTTTAAAAGCATTCTAAAAGAATGCACCATATTATGTATTCCAATGTTGAATCCAGATGGTTCCTTAAATTATACTAGGGTTAATCAAAACGAAATTGACTTAAATAGGGATGCTGTTGATAGAAAAGCAAAAGAAAGTCGACTCTTGAGGGAGGTTTTAGAGGAGTTTAATCCGATGTTTTGCTTTAATATGCATGACCAAAGAACGATATTTGGTGTTGAAGGTACTGAGAATCCTGCTACAATATCATTTTTAGCTCCTTCAGAAGAAGTTACGAGAAAGTTGACAAAAGGAAGAATAGAGACGATGAATGTTATTGTTTCTATGAATGCGTTGCTTCAAGGAGTTATTCCAAATCATATTGGTAGGTATACAGATGAATTTTACCCGACGGCAACGGGAGATAATTTTCAAAAACTGGGCTATAATACCATTTTAATTGAAGCAGGGCATTATCCAGGTGATTATGATAGAGAAGAAACGCGTAAATTTAACTTCTTTGCATTGGTTCAGGGTGTGTATCATATAGCAACTACAGAAGATTTTACCGACTACAAATCGTATTTTACCATTCCGAATAATCAAAAGAACTTTTTTGATGTTATTGATTCGCATGAAAACCTAAGTGAGGCAAGGGGGTATCTGTATGTGGATGAGGTTGTTGGCGGTGCGTTTATTAGTGTGCTGCAACTTGAAAAAGAAGGGGATTTAACAGGTTATAGTGCACACTCCACGATTCCTTTAAAAAAATAAAGATTTTTTAATGTTTTGCTTCTTATTTTAAATATAATTCATATTTTTGCTTCATTGTTTGAAAATTATATAAAAATAATGAAGAAATTTGTATTAGATGAAATAGATCACCAAATCTTAGATGTGTTGATCGAAAATGCAAGAACTCCTTTTACTGATATTGCAAAAAAACTATTAGTATCCGCCGGTACAATTCATGTTCGTGTGAAGAAAATGGAAGATGAAAGAATCATTCAAGGTTCTACCTTGACATTGAACTACGAAAAAATGGGGTATTCTTTTATTGCCCATGTTGGAATATTCCTTGAGCGGACTTCGATGACGCAAAGTGTTATTATGGAGCTAAGAAAAATTCCAAATGTTACAGTTGCCTATGTAACTGCTGGAAAGTATAATATTTTTTGCAAAGTAAGAGCAAGAGATACAAACAATGCTAAAGAGATTATTTATATGATTGATGATATTGATGGCGTTAGTAGAACAGAAACCATGATTTCTTTAGAAGAGAGTATTAATGATAAAAAAAGAATGATGCATGCTATTTTTAAAGAACTTTAAAATTAGTGCTTCATATAAATAATGCAAATCCTTATCAATTGATAAGGATTTTTTAATTTTAGAAAAAAGAATTCCTGAACATGAATCACATATCTAAACTGCCAAACATTGGTACTACTATATTTACAGTTATGAGTACGTTAGCTAAAGACCACAATGCTATTAATTTATCTCAAGGTTTCCCGAATTTTAAGAGCGATCAAAAATTAATTGATTTGGTTGTGAAAGCTATGAATTCTGGGTATAATCAGTATGCACCCATGCTCGGAGCGATGCCACTACGCGAAGCAGTTGCAAAGAAGTTTCAGAATGTATATCAATCAATGTATAATCCAGCCAATGAAATTGTAATTACTTGCGGGGCAACGCAGGCTATTTACACCATTATCTCGGCCTTTATTCATACAGGCGACGAAGTAATCCTATTTAAACCGGCATATGACTGTTATGAGCCTGCAATTGCGGTAAACGGAGGAAAGTCTGTAGCGATTCAGTTAAAGTACCCAGCATATAAAGTAGATTGGAAATTGGTAGAAAGTAAGATCAATCATAACACAAAAATGATCATCATTAATACGCCTCAAAACCCGTGTGGAACCATCTTTTCTAAAGAGGATATGTTGGAGCTGGAGCGTATTACCAAAAACACAAATATTATTGTTTTAAGTGATGAAGTGTATGAACACATGGTTTTTGATGGAATTGCACATCAAAGTGCCTGCTTATTTCCAGAATTAAAACAACGCACTTTTATAACGGCTTCTTTTGGAAAAACATTTCACAATACAGGGTGGAAGCTAGGGTATTGTTGTGGACCAGAAACATTGATGAAAGAGTTTGTTAAAGTACATCAATATAATGTGTACTGTGTCAACCATCCAACGCAAATAGCCATCGCAGAATACATGAATGATACATCTACTTATAGGGGCTTGCCTGATTTTTTTCAACAAAAAAGAGATTTGTTTTTGGAGGCAATAAAAGGCTCTAAATTTAAATGGATTCCTACCCAAGCTACCTATTTTCAGGTATTGGATTATTCTGAAATCACGGAAGAAAATGATGTTGCCTATGCAAAAAGATTGACTACCGAAAATGGATTGGCGGCGATTCCATTATCTGTTTTTAATGAAAATAACCTAGACGAGAAAGTACTGCGCTTTTGTTTTGCAAAAACAGATGAAACCTTATTGAAAGCGGCAAAAATTCTAAATACTATTTAAACAAATTTTAGTACATTGTTACGCCGTTAAAAAAAACAGTACAATAGATGATTCAAAACCTTGATTACACCAAACATAAATTATCAAAAGACACACTTATAAGCTTGTATAAATCGATGCTAAAACCTCGCTTAATTGAGGAGAAAATGTTGATTTTATTACGTCAAGGAAAAATATCAAAATGGTTTTCTGGTATTGGTCAAGAGGCTATTTCGGTTGGTGTTACCGCTGCTTTATTAAAGGATGAATACATCTTACCGATGCATCGAAATTTAGGTGTGTTTACCACGCGCGAGGTTCCGTTATATCGCTTGTTTTCTCAATGGCAAGGAAAAGCAAATGGGTTTACAAAAGGTAGAGATCGTAGTTTTCATTTTGGCACCCAGGAATTCAATATTGTGGGAATGATTTCTCATTTAGGGCCGCAACTAGGAATTGCTGATGGAATTGCATTGGCAAATAAAATCAAAAAGAACAATCAAGTTTGTGCGGTGTTTACAGGAGAAGGCGGTACTAGTGAAGGAGATTTTCATGAAGCGTTGAATGTTGCTTCGGTTTGGGAGTTGCCGGTGCTGTTTTGCGTAGAAAACAACGGATATGGCTTGTCTACACCTGCTTTAGAACAGTTTAATTGTGAGCATATTGCTGATAAAGGAATTGGTTACGGAATGGAAAGCTACATTATTGATGGAAATAATATTGTTGAAGTATATACTAAAGTTTCTGAATTGGCAGAAAGTGTACGTGAAAATCCAAGACCCATACTTTTAGAATTTAAAACGTTTCGAATGCGAGGTCATGAAGAGGCAAGTGGAACAAAATATGTACCGCAAGAACTGCTTGATTTTTGGGCAGCAAAAGATCCTTTAGAGAATTTTCAGGACTATTTAAGAGAAGAGAACATAGTGACTGCAGAAGATGAAGTTCAATTTAGGGAAGACATTATACAGGAGATTAACGAACATTTGCAACGCGCTTATGATGAAGACCCAATTCGCGCTGATTTAGAAACGGAATTAAATGATGTGTTTAAAAAGGTGGAGCTAGAAGTTGTTGCGCCCTCAACAAACACCAAGAAAATTCGTTTGATTGACGCCATTTCTGATGGATTGAGACAGTCTATGGAAAAGTATGATGATTTAATTATCATGGGGCAAGATGTTGCAGAATACGGTGGTGTTTTTAAAATAACAGATGGTTTTGTGGAGCAGTTTGGAAAAGAACGGGTGCGCAATACACCTATATGTGAATCTGCAATTGTTTCTGCGGCATACGGTTTGTCTGTAAGCGGAATAAAATCTGTTATGGAAATGCAATTTGCAGATTTTGTTTCTTCAGGATTCAATCCCATTGTAAATTTATTGGCAAAATCGCATTATCGCTGGGGGCAACCGGCAGATGTTGTGGTAAGAATGCCTTGTGGAGCAGGCGTTGGAGCAGGTCCTTTTCATAGTCAGACGAATGAAGCTTGGTTTACAAAAACACCAGGGTTAAAAGTAGTGTATCCCGCATTTCCAGCAGATGCAAAAGGGTTGTTGGCTTCAGCAATCAATGATCCAAACCCGGTATTGTTCTTTGAGCACAAGGCACTATATCGCTCTATATATCAAGAAGTGCCAGAAGAATATTATACGCTACCTATTGGTAAAGCCGCTATGTTAAAAGAAGGAACGGACATTACAATTATAAGTTATGGAGCGGGTGTTCATTGGGCCTTAGAGACTCTGGAAAAGAACCCGACAATTTCTGCAGACCTTATTGATTTAAGAACCATACAACCTTTAGATGTAGAATTCTTGTATGCGTCTGTTAGAAAAACAGGAAAAGCGATTGTATTGCAAGAAGATTCGCTGTTTGGCGGAATCGCTAGTGAATTGTCTGCATTGATTACAGAAAACTGTTTTACAGATTTAGATGCGCCTGTCAAGCGCGTTGGAAGTATAGAAACTCCAATTCCATTTCAAAAAGAATTAGAAAAGCAATACTTAGCGAAAAGTCAGTTTGAACAGGCTTTAATGGCACTTTTACATTTTTAAGCTTTTTTTTACACAGCTGAATTTTTAACGTATTTTCTAAACAACATGAAAAAAATAACAAATAGAGGACTACACAGAGACATTGCTTATTTTTATGTAGGCCTGTTAATTATGTTTTCATTTTCAGGAATCATTTTAAACCACAGACAAGACTGGTATCCCAAAGAATATGTAATAGATTCTAAAGAAGTACAGGTGCAACTTCCTGAAGATGCTAAGGATATTGATAAAGAGTTTATTATAAACGCGACTAAAGACCTCGCGTTGACCTATGAAAATCACCGAATTCGCAATGGTTCTTTACGGGTTTATTTTGATGGAAAAGCAATTTTAGATGCCGATGTAAAAACAGGTAAAGGAATCCTTGAATTTAAAAAATTAGTTCCATTTGTTGGGCAATCTATTTTATTGCATCAAACGACGAATAATTTTTGGATTTGGTATTCAGACATTTTCGGAGTTTCCATGTTGGTACTCGCTTTTACAGGTATGTTTATTTCTGGAGGAAAAAAATCATTCAAAAAACGTGGCTGGAAATTGGCTTTAGCAGGCCTGTTATTCCCTGTAATTTTCTTACTGTTGTTGGCTTAGATGCTCGCTGTTTTCTTTTTCGGGAATAGTTTTAATAACAGTAAACACAGCAATCCGCAAAAAAAGAATCCAATAAATAAGGGCAAGGCAGTTTCTGTGATGTAACTACCGATAAAAGTTGCAATTGGAACGGCCATTATCGTAGATACAAACCCGTTGATTGCTGAACCAACGCCTGCAATATGACCAACTGGCTGCATTGCCAAGGCTCTTAAATTCCCAAATAAAAAGCCCAACGCAAAGAATTCCAATCCACAGAAGGTTAAAAAAACTTCAATACTTGGATTTACAGCACTATTAAAATACAAAATTGTGTAGAGTAGTGGAATCAATGTAAAAACGACTGTAAATATCGATACGAGTTTATACATCCCGAAACGCATTACAAAAGTTCCGTTTAAAAAAGTAGCAATTCCTACAGCAATTGCCAATCCGGCAAATATGTATGGGAATTCTTCTGTTAACCCATATTGTTCTTGAAAAATATGCTGTGAAGCAGATAAATACACCATAAATGAACTTGTTACAAATCCAGATATTAAGGTAAAAGCAACGGCTTGCTTGTGTTTGATAAACTCTTTAGCGCCTTCAATAAAGGAACTTAGTTTGAATTTTTTTCGATTCTCCAGAGCTAGGGTTTCTGGTTGACGTCTCCACAACCACATCATTATTAAAAACCCAATAATCAACTGGCTGTAAAAAATTGCTTTCCAACCATAGGCATCTAAAATAAGTTTTCCCATTGCTGGCGCAATCACAGGAACCAAAATAAATATCACCACAATAAAAGACATGATTTTTGCCATATAATCGCCACTAAAACTATCTCTTACCATCGCAATACTAATCGTTCTAGGAGCAGAGAGCCCAATTCCTTGCAGGATTCGACCAACAACCATGGTTTCTAAACTGGTTGCTGTAATACAAATAAAACTAGCGATCACAAATACTGTAAACCCCATATAAATAACAGGCTTTCTACCCAAACTATCAGAAATAGGTCCAAAAATTAATTGCCCAAACCCCAATCCAAGAAAAATCATGGTTACTAACAACTGATTGTCTGTAGAATCTTGTATTCCAATTGAAATACCAATATGCTCAAGTGCCGGCAATAGTGCATCAATTGATAATGCTACGATTGACATTAAAGAAGCCATTAAGGCAATAAATTCTAATTTGGAGGTGTTTTTTGTTGGCATGCAGCAAATGTACTCTTAAGATTTTGTATTTTGGATGATTAAAAATAGAATATGTCTATAGACAAATTAAAAAATGATATCGGCGGTATTGATATCTATTTGTTAGATCAAATTTTAAAAGGCAGGTATCAATCAAAAGACATAATTCTTGATGCAGGTTGTGGAAAAGGGAGAAACCTTAAGTGGTTTTACGACAATTCATTTTCTGTTTATGGGGTAGATGCAAATGCACATAGTATAGATATAGCAAAAGAAAAATACCCAAATTTATCTGCCAATTTTTCTGTGCAAAACTTAGATGTATTGCGCTTTGATACCCATACATTTGATCATGTAATTTGTAGTGCGGTATTGCATTTTGCACAAAACACCCCTCATTTTTTTAATATGCTTTCTGAATTGGTAAGAGTTGTAAAAGTGAATGGAACAATTTTTGTGCGAATGACAACAATCCAAGGTTTGGAAAAGTATGTAAATCAGATTTCTGAAGGCGTATACGCTTTACCTGATAAAACAAACCGCTTTTTATTA
>Ga0209395_1007816_pt1 | contig 11114 bp, 10 predicted proteins | sample GOMGulsemesocosm_3_FD_184635 | JGI IMG/M metagenome (GOLD analysis project Ga0209395, IMG submission 184635) | Methane-oxidizing microbial communities from mesocosms in the Gulf of Mexico - GOM9D Gulf of Mexico (SPAdes) (version 2) | ecosystem: Environmental > Aquatic > Marine > Cold seeps... | reverse complement strand
CTCAGCTCTAATCATCCAAATGGTATTTCTATCAATATTAAAAAACAATTCAGAAGCACTCCGAGATTTTTTTACTAAGCTACTATTCAATATATTCGGAAACAGTGAAACTACAAAAGTAGCTATAACAACAGATAGCCAAAAAGGACCCAATAATACGCCATACCATTGAAAATATTTAATCACCAAATTATCGTCAGGATAATAACAGTCAAACATTTCATGCTCTGTCCTATTACAAAAATGATGAGCATCATGTGTCATACTCATCATAGTCCCGGATGCTGGAAAATTAAGTCCGCAAAGTGCATCTAACAATCGATTCATTGTAGGATTTTTATGGAGCATCTTATGCCCCCCATCATGGATCAGTGAATAGTTTGTCAGGAATAAAAACGAAAAAGCTAAAGCAATAAAAATCAGCAGTAAACCGTCAACATGCGAAGCAAGTATTAATAACGTTACCTGTAGCGTAAAGACGGTTAACACCAAAGCTGTATTACGTTTTGACGGGATTGGGTAATCAGGATGTGCCATCATCTACTCCTTTAGCACAGAGCCAATTAAGAATATATTCCGTCCACATGTTCATTTCAGGCCCTCTTAAATAATGATCTTCTCCCCAAATGGCAATGGTATAACCATCCTGTATCAAAGCATCTTTAAACAACACATACCCATCATTAGGCCCATGTTCGCTTAAGGCTATAAATGATTTATATATCGGCTTCACTAAGTGAGATAATAATGGCACGCCAATAATATTGATACTAATAAAATGTTCAGGAGTAGTAAACTTTGCTTGAGAGAAAGGGTGATCTGAAAACATTTCATCAAGTAAACTATAATCCCCTCCTCTAAATTTCAACCAATGCTTCATGACATGATAACCTACGGGTAGTCCTGTTTTTTTTCCGGTCATTGGTGTACCTCCTGGCATTCCAGACATGTTAATAATGCCACTAATTTTATTGGTGTCTTCTTCCGCCAGATTATTTAACAACGCATGTTTGAAATCAGCGGTGCCTTTAGATAAAGAGATGATCCAGTTTTGATCATCAGGGCTCATTTTCTTTATGTGTTGGGTAATTATTTGAGAGTTTTCATGAATTGAGCCTAAGCTTTTGGTAGGAATAATTGTTGTTCTAATACCTAATCTGTTAGCAATTAATTGAAATAATTTTCCGTCCCCCCCCACCTCAGGGTGCTCAACATAATACATTGTTGGAATGATGATTAAATTCAGCTTTGAATTTGGAATAAATTGCGCACTTTTTAATTCGTCTTGAAATTCTTGTTGGTAGCAATCCCTTTTAATACTTTCTCTAATGCACATTGCTGAGATATCAGCGCCATGTTCACTATGTATAGACTCAATAACCGTTAAGTCAAAGTCATTGACATTATTGTCATCCATCACCTTATGGGTGCGATTCATTAGTTCTACTTCGTCTAAAGGACCTTCTGTAAACATTATTTTCATTGCATTTTACCCGTTGATGAAACTTGTATTTCATTATCTTAAATAAGGAACTTTTTTAATGTTTATTTTTTCTAATATTGATAACACCAATGATGCTAGAAAAAATTGCTGTATTAGCCATTAATGCTAACAAGGTAATAGCGCTTGCCAGTATACCGAACTCAACTGTTGGTTGATGCCGTCCAAATATATTTATTCCAAAAGCAAAGCATAAAATGATGGAGCTAATAAATACCGCCTTTCCAGAATACGTTAGCGTTTGTTGCAATGATTCACGCCAAGCTAAATTATTTTGTCGACTTTTTATATAACGAGAAATGATATGAATACTATCATCAACCACAACACAGAATGTGATTGCAGCAATAAGCATAGTCGTCAGGTTCAGCTTAATATCAAATAAAGGCATTAATGAAGAAGCAACCAATATAGGCCATATACAAAGAAAAGTCGCAAGAATACTAAATGCAAAAGATCTAAAAAATAAAAATAGAAATATGCTCGTAATGAGTAAGGCAAGTCCGAATGATACAGTAAGTCCTTCAATAATATAATCGTTCATACTCGCGTTAAGAATACTACTCCCAGTAATAAATGGTTGTCTTTCTTTATAGCGCTTTAAAATAGGCGTAAATGTTGTTAATGCTTTTATAAATTCAAGATCCGATTTAGCCGCTATATTAATTTTTATTCGCATTTTTCCTTCGGAATCAGACAGCCATTTATTTGCTTTAATCTCATTAATAAAGCTATTTTCTGTATACCCTTCAGGGAGGCTGGTCGGCATAGACACGACATTCACAATGCCAGGCATCTGTTTAAATGCTTGAATGAGCTCTTTTGCAAAAATCAGCTCGTCTTTTATATTCTGCTGTTTATCATAAATAAACTCAACAGGATAACCATTGCCATAGTGTTCGCTAAAATAGGTAAGATCTTTTGCCATAGTTGAATTTTGGTCAAAATAATCATTAACTTTAACATCTACCACTATATTAGAAGCAGAGTAAAAAGCAAAGAATGTTAACAATAGGGTGATCAACAAGAAGGTACAACGAAGTTTAATACAGTAATGGGTAAACCTTTTAGCGCCAATCCAGCCTTTACTTATCGGATTGTATTTTTTCGAATATTGTAAAATAGAACACATAGGAAATAGTGTAAAAAGCAATGCAAAACATACCGATATAGCGGCAACAACACCAAATTCTTGGACGGGAGGAAGACGAGTAAACGACAGGGCAACAAAGCCGGCACAAGTGGTTAATGTAGTATAAAAACAAGGCTGAAATATTTTTTTAAAGCTTGCTTGCGCTGCTGCTTTAGATTCAATGCCATCTCGGCGTTGTGCGTAAAACTCAATAAGTAAATGCACCGCATCATTAATACTTGCGGCAACAACAATTAAAATAAGAATGTTAGTTAATGGTGTGATTTTCCAGTCCAGCAACGCTAAAACACCATAACTACAAGCCGTTGTTGCGAAAATGATGAAACACACAATACCAAGCGATACCATGGTTCTAAATATGAAAAAAAGCAGTAATAAAACAATAGTAAAGAAAATTGGACTTAAGGTTTGTTGATCATATTCCGCATTCTCATGAAAAGCAGCATTTACAGCAATACCACCATAGTGAAGCGAAATGGGATTTATCCATTCTTTTTCTGCTAGTAACTTGACTGAATTAACGAGTAGTTTATTAACTTCTGAGTATTGTTCTTTTGATGGATATTCAAGATTAATTATATACAGTTGATTAGCCGATTGTACAATAGGGTAAAATTGAACATTAGCAACATACTTCAATGTGTTTATTTGTGGAATAAAATCTATTAGTTGCTTTTGTTCTTGCAGATTTGGTGGTTGCTTAAAGTTCACGGCAAGCAACAGTGATTCTTCAGGGGCGAATTCAACCTTATATCGTTCAAAATTTTCGAGTGTTTTATCCTCTTCTAAAAACCAGATTTCAGAACTACTATCGAACTGTAAATCCTGTACTGGAGCCACTAATACTAAGATCAAGATGATAGAGGTCGTTAATATCCACAAAGGATGTTCTATCATAATTTTTGAAAATTTATTTATCATGATTATTGTATCTCGATCAAAAAAATTAACCTGCCGATATACAGAAGCGTACTGATAATTATCATGGTGTTAAAAATTGACGTGATTAAGTTAATGCCGGTAAATTTTTGATCTGTTTTGTTCGTAAACCAGATACCTTCTTCGCCCTGTGTTTGACCCGCAACGGTTTTATTAAAGTGCCCGACATATATAATTTCAACAATAAAGGAGAAAAGTAATAAATAAATCAAATAATAATGAATGATATCTATGGGTAATTGATTACTACTCTTGATATAATACACATTACAATATGAATAGCATAGTGAAATATACCATAAAGTGGCCGCCAGTTTTTACTCACATACAGCATGAATATTTCCACTGTTCTTCTTAAATACATAGAGACTGAAAATAAGATAAAATATGATTAATCCCGTATCAGAAACGAAATAAATTGCAGCTAAAGGAATAATAAACCAAAGATATATGTACAAATTCAACCAGATATATTTTGGCAGAGAAATTTTTCCACTTAGAGAGTTTTCACTTTTATTTTGATGTTTATAGAACCATATTCCCATCAGAATAAGTACAAGTGTTGCGAGACCTAATATATACATAGTCATGGATTTACACTAATGCCATTTCAAAACCCGGAGGTAATTCACCGATATTTTGTAGCAATTGTGCCTTCTCTTTATGATAAACCTGATAAAGCGACATATCCTCACTGCCATAAATAAATCCTCGAAGCCCCTTTTGCAAAGAGTGACCAAAATCACAAAATGAAATCATATGCTCATTTTTGAAAATACCTTGTTCCCAACACCAAATTAATAAGTCATTAAAGACAACATGTTGTTGTTTATCTTCAAGGGAATTAGATACTTCTAAACTGGTTAAATAAGAAATCTTTAAATCTGTATTTTCACGTGGTAACTGTTTAAAAATTCGTATTGGTGCCAACAATAAATTGGTTAAACGTGAAATAGATTTAATATGTATGCTTTTATCGGGTGTTGGATTATAGGGCGCTGTACAGGCAATAATATGATTATTTGAGTCTCTGACAATAATGTAATTTTCTATTGTAAAATCATTCCAAGAAGTAAACCGCCGGGTAAGCTCATTTGATTCTTTTTCATAACAGAAACCAAAGGCTCTTTTTTGATTTTGATTTTCTAAAAACAAAGTCAATTCAGATAAATCTTGTTTCTTGGCAAACATGATGCTACTTCTGCCGGAGCCTTTTAAAAATGGGAGCTTTATCAAAACATTAACCATTCTATAATCAATTAACTTTCGATATGCAAATTTATTTTTTTTTCGATTTACTAAAGAATTCATCGCTTGATTATTATTGTCCATTACCGCTGTAATAATATATTTTAATCCGTTAAATTCCTCTATATCTTCAAGGTTTTTTAAAAATAAAGAGATGACATTTTTCCAAGCAACAAGAATGTCTAATTTAGGGCCTAGTCTCAAATCGCCCAAATAACCTATAGGGGTTAATTTGTTATTTATTCTACCTTCTCGAATAATCAAGGTGCCGACTAAACCTAAATCATTGCTTTTATCCCTAGCAATAAACACAAAATAATTAGGACTGGATTGTTCAAGAAATGAAAAAAAATCGTCGCCTCTATCATATTGAATATCAATAAAAGGTGTTTTGAGTGATTTAGTTTTAATAAACTGCAATATTTCCTTATTATTATCACGTGTCGCCAGTGAAAAGTTAGGATAATTAGCCAGTAAGTCATTTATTTTCATTAAATCCAAAACTCCGTATTTATGTTTTTTTCTATACTATTTACAGAGTCTTGCTCGTTAACACCTGTTTCCCTCAGCTTTTCAATTGCTAAATGTACTGCATCAGCCTTGGTAGAATAATAACGTGGTGACATATCTAACTTCAGGTTGTCACTTTGATTTTTCATTATTGAGACATCTTGCTCTATTACGCTACGCGTGTAGAACTGAACAAGAGGTTTGGCTAGCGTATTCAATGCAACTAATTTATAAGCGATGTAAGTATAAACTCGACTTTTAAGCGTTGAAACTGGAGATATCTGGCTGTTGATCACAAATCCATACTGGCTGCCAAAAGAGTAATCAACACGGGTAATGTTAGGATAAATAAATTCGTCAGTGTGGACCATCGGACTCTTTTTAGGGTTAAGTAATAAGTTCATGACCCCGCCAATTTTGTCATCTTTTTGATTGTACTCAATAAGTACGCGACCACTTTTTGTTATCACACTCATAGGAACGTTTATTTGAGTTTTATTTCTGAACCATCCTGAGTGAACAAATACGGTATGAGGCACATCCATAAAGTTTTCGACCAAATTTGTTACCTCATTTTCAAAGTCTGTAATCATGAAATAATGAGACCATTCAAGGTCGTTGAAATAGGGGAAATTCCAAACGGGGATATCTGAGCTTGGTTTTGCATTTGTTGGACAGATCCAAAGCACACCATCTTTTTCAAATTGATGGGGGCGCCCAATCTTATAGTTACTTTTAAATGAATCACCTTCCGATGGAATGTCTGTCACTACACCTTCTTTATTGTATGTCCAACCGTGATAAGGGCATTTAATTTCCCCTTTTTTACAACTACCTTCAGACAGTTTAGCGCCACGGTGTAAACAGCGATCTTCTAAACAAACTAGGGATCCGTTTTCATCTTTAAATATGACATAAGGCGTATCATATAAAACTCTTCTTATAGGCTTTTTACCCACCTCGACAGTCAAACATACAATATACCAATTGTTTATTAATTGACCGTCTCGTTCACTTAATGATTTAGTGTTCATAAAATATATCCAAGAGTTCAACCTTATTAATCAAGGTGATGGGCTCTACTTTAATTTGACCTTTAATCATGCCTTTAATCGCCAACATATTAAGATATTTTTGATAGGCATTTTTGGCTATTACCACCTCTTCCCCACCTAGTTGATTTAAGTCTCTAGCTAAAGAGTAATGAAAAGACTTTCTCAATAATAAGGTTAATTCTTGCTGAATTAGATGAGCCTGAGTGTCATCTTCCCCTCCTAATATTAAAATATATTTAGGTTGTTGAAAATTGCAGGCTAATAAAGAAATCGGTTGATGTAGTTGAAATCGTTTCTCGATGCTTTTAATCACATATAAGACAAATTCATTCGATAACTTTTCACCGACAAAGTCAGTATGCCCAAGACGTCCTAAAAATTTGAAACATGGCACGTCACCATAAAAGTCGACTACTTCTACCAAATCATTATTCTTATATCTGATCAAGCCAGAACCTGTTGTAACAATTGGTATTACTTGCATGCCTTTTTCCAGCTTCCAAGCTGGTAATATCACTTGGGTTTCTTTACATTCAAACTCATAGAAATGGCTAAGATATGCTAAAGGATATTTTCCACCAACAGGAATAGAAATGACGCTTTCTGTTGACCAAAGTCCTTTTCCTTGCAAATTTGCATGAGAAAATATATTTTTAAGCCGATTAGCTTCTGAGCTAGATAAAGCGGTATCCCAACAGCTAACTACGGTAAGATTAGGCCAAAAGAGTCGCCAAAATTCTGCATTATTTACATCATCTATCAAGGGTAATAATTTGGCCTGTGCAGCAGATTTTGGTGCCTTAGTTGTTGACAACGACTCACTCAAATCTCCCCATTCACCTGTTGCTAATACTTTGCCAATAAAGCTTTTATGGTGAAATATAATATCTAATAAGTTAAGAGCGAATGACGGACTCCAAACAGAAATCAAACTCAGGTCTCGTTCTGCACAAAGAAAACATGCGGTCGCAAGCATGGCATCATGATCAGTTTTAGCAAAAGAAATACTTTCAGGCACAATAAATATTTGCTTTAACATGATGCCTTTGAGCGTAGAAAACAGCCCACTTTCATTAAGATTTTCAGTAGAGTCTCTTTGATCGTCAGGTAACCATGATAACGACCAATACTGCTTGCTTTTAAATAATGACTTGTTAGTGAGGTATAGATCAAAGAGCCAAGGTGAACTTGCCTCTTCAAATTCTTTTAGTAATTCTTTTGAATAAGGGATCCACTTTTGTACATCAGTAGAGCCACTTGTTGGTTGATATCGAGTACATTTATGGCAAATTGAGTTAGCCTTTTCGCCCTGCATTTGATCAACTATTTTTTCTTGCCAATCTGCATATTGAGTAACGGAATAGGTTTTACTGAAATTTTCAGAGGTTAATTGAGCACCATGCTTTTCAGGAAGTGAATCCGTACCTATCAAACCATTTAGAATATGTTGAAGTTTACGTCGCTGACTTCTCTCCAACTGATACTTATTCATATTAAACTTTAAATATGAATTTAAAGAAAATAAAAATAATAAAATGTGCGCGATATAAACTCGTATTTTCACGCTATTTCCTTTCCGATCTTTTCGTCGTTTCAAATTTAGTTTTATTCCTTTTAAAAATTTTAAAACATCCCTTTTTTAACGCTTTAAAAATGTAACGCAGAGGAGAAGAAAGATCGATTCGAGCAATACAAGCTAGCTCACTGCCTTCGTGCCAGCTTGGATTCATTTTTTCAAAGTAAGAAATTTTCTCTATTTTTCTCAATTTTTCAGTAATCGGGGCAATGTTATCTTTTAAATGATCATGTTTGAGTGAAAACTGGATAAGACCTTCCTGTTGATTCCAATTATCTGGAAACAACTTTCGAGCAAAGGTATCTATAATTACCATCATTTTTTCCGGCGTAGCTCGATCATGCCTTGGATAATATTGAGTAAAGTTATTAGCCATTAAAAGGTACGTCTTATAACCTTTAGAAATCAAAAACCAATAAACATCACTTAAAGGATGATGGGCTTTAAACCTCAAAAAATATTTAATAAATTGCACCTGAAGAGCTGACTGCCCCCAGTAATTTTTATCGATAATAGTGTCACCGCTGTATACCCCATAAATTTCTTTTCCAGAAGCTAGAATGAGTGATATGGTCTTAACCGTTGAAAAGCCTTTTATGCAACCGGATTGCCTATCTAACATAATAAAAACATGATCTTTTTCAGAAAGATCTTGATAAAATGTATCGCGATTATTATTTGTATAATACTTTTTATATAGACAAAATAATTCGGTTATCTGATTTTCAGAAAGCTCAGGTATCGACTGAGTAATAGCTTTTAATTTACTTGTCATTAGAACAGTTAGTTATCCAAAATATGATACTGATTAAGTTTCAAAGAGGTGTACTTTATTTTTCTTGATTACATCAATTTACACTAAATTTTACTTTAATGGTCAATTAAAACTGAAAAACCTTAACCAACTTTTTAGTTTATTAAATAATGTCCAACGATATAGGTTTAAAGTAGATAATGAAGCTTCCGCTTTTCAGAATGATTTTCACTCATAAATTTAGATATCTTTAGCAAATTTAGCGTTCTAAAATGAAATTACAACGGTAATAATGAGGTAAGTTTTGCCTCATAAAACAAGCAGGGATTTTGGAAAACATCCCCCTAAATATGATCATGATTCACAAAAGCTAATGGCAGCAATAGGCTCTGAACTGCCTTTGCGAACTCAAGACTTAATGTCGACTATATTTGGCTAGGAGCCGAAGTATTAATTCAGCCACTCGAAGCTTCCGCAAAGCGCACTTAGTTGCCATAATTTTCTTGCGACCAGTGAAGTGTTTTGTAACTTAATCACGACTTTTGACGCAAGAATTTAAATTGTTTTTATCAATTTAGCTACGGCCCAGAAAATACGACTTAAGAATCCTGATAATTTGTGAAGATCCACATTTACACATTGGTTTCGATAGCGTTCATCCAATCATAGGAGGGACATTGAATAAACGTCGATTCCAATAATTAAATATCAACGGTGAAGCACTCATCGAAGTCCTCATTTAAATGAGATGGTGAGTAACCTCGCTGGTTAGAAAGAACTCTTGTCCCCCCAATGAGATAATCATTATTATTACGTGTATGACCATGTACCCATAGTATGGGGCTGTGTTTCATATTTATGATGTCTTGATCTATGTTTGACTCGTACCCTGGAGAAAGTTCACTCGCTTGATACTCTTCAGGTATCGACTTTTCTGAAGGGGCATGATGTGTGATAACAACAGATTTGTAATGCTTTTTTTCATTCAACTCAGTTTTAATAAACTGTAAACTGTTGATATGCATTCTCGTTGTGTCGGGTGGTGTTAGTTTTCGATATTTTCCACCCTGGTTATATCGAATAGATTTATAATCAGCCATGCCACATTGTGCTGCTAACTGGCTATTGTATTGAGTATGATACAGCTTAAAATCGGTCCATAATGTTGCACCAATAAACAAAATATCGTCAATAATCACAGAAGTATCTACCAGAAAGTGAATGTCGAGTTCATTTGCTTTTTCTTTTAATTGTCTATTTAGCTTTTGGTAGTTACATCGGTAGTACTCATGATTTCCAGCCACATAGATAATTGGTTGTTTAAAATGCTCACGAGCCCAAATTAAGCCTCTTATACCAATATGAATATCACCCGCTAGAATAACAACATCAGCATGAGAAGCTTCTTTGGGTGGTACCCATGTTCCAAATTCACAGTGCAAATCAGAATATATAGCAAGTTTCATTTACAGCCCTTTTACTTGTGTTGAGGTGGTTGTTTCAGCCATTATTACTTGAGTACTGTTAAGCCACTTTCATCGATAATGATGAGAACAACTTTATTGTATAGCTCAAAACAGTACGATATCAGTTCATAAAAATGTATATGAACACCTACTTTAATACAGGTTCTAATGTGCGCAACTTGACAGCAGTTGTACAAAGAATAAAAGGAGGTGCTGATAAATATGGATTTGCAATACTTCTAATCGTCTTAAATAAATGATTAACTTATTGGAGTTTCCATTTATTCAGGAGGGAAAAATGGAAGTATCTATATTGGATATACCACAGTTAAAATTGATGAAACTTTTAAAGTTGCATTAAACCGAACTGTTCAGCATCTTTATGTTGCCAAGTTTAATGGCAATAACTGCTCATTAATAAATAAGCCGCTTATCCAAAAACATTTCTAAGTGAATTTGATCATGCTTATTATTAGAATAATTTAATTAATCCGACAAAATATAACAGGAAAAACATAGGGTAACGGACTTTATCTATTTCCATAGACTGCTCATAAACATTACAGACGGAGTCCTTGAAGCTTCCTGACAATAGCGGGTATGTCTGTAAATGAAGATGTATTAGTGAGTTCTTCTAAATGCTCAGGTTCAGAAATAAAACTTAAATCATCACCAACGTATGACTCATGTAACTCAGTACTCCCTATGTTGTCAGTCAACGACCTCGTTGAAATACCAGATGCAATAATTAATATTGATAACTCTGTTGCTAACTCAGGCTCAAGAGAGACACCTGCCACAATTAATGCTGAGTCGTGCTTTAACTTCTTTCTCACGTTATTCACTAAACCATCATAGGTCGACAACTTAATATCATCTTTTTTACAGCAAATATGAACAATAATACCTTGT